>Ga0172380_10001298_pt1 | contig 43215 bp, 73 predicted proteins | sample Leawe162metaG_FD_119747 | JGI IMG/M metagenome (GOLD analysis project Ga0172380, IMG submission 119747) | Leachate microbial communities from a municipal landfill in Southern Ontario, Canada - Leachate well 162 metaG | ecosystem: Engineered > Solid waste > Landfill > Unclassified | place...
CACAAAGAGAAGGAGGGGGTAATTATGGAGAAAAAAAGGACAAGGACTAGAACCATTAGAATCCCCATTGAAATAGATGCCAGAATAGCCATCTTGGCTCAAAAGAGGTTATGCTCTATCAATGCGTGGATAGTTAATACTCTAACCAGAGAGAGCAGACCTAGAATCAAATCGTAGTGCTTCTAGATGGTGATATAGTATAGGAGATTAGAATATGATTCTACCACAAACGTATGAGATACGAAGCGGTAAAGAACTAGGTAAGAATAAATGGGGTAAGTATCCCAATATACCTTGCGAGGATTGTGGGAAGAGTAGGTGGGTCGAATTAGCCCAAACTAGAACTACTAGCAGGAAATGTATAACCTGTTCCAATATCTCAAGAACGGGAAAAAGGATGTCCTTAGAGACGCGGCACAAAATGAGCTTGGCTCAAATGGGAGAATGTAACAATATGTGGAAAGGGGGTATTACCAAAAGCCATTCTGCTGGATATATTAGAATACACCTACCAAAGAATCATCCTTATTATCCAATGAGTTGTTGTAAAAATTACGTATTCGAGCATCGGCTAGTTATGGCAGAACATTTAAAAAGATGTCTTCATACATGGGAAGTAGTACACCACATAAACGGAATAGTAACTGATAATAGGATAGAAAATTTAATGATTCTAGATAAACATACTCATATCGTGGATACTATCACCAAAACCTACATCAAAAGACTTCTATCTAAAATATCCAAACTAGAATCACAGCTTGAACACCAAATAACTATGGCATTGCCCCATTAATAGGAGGATGACATTTTTTACATAGCCATGCACCTTCACCCCATCCCTTTTCTCTATACCAGTATTCCGTAGAACCACAAGCATAGCAGGGGTTAGCCGGTTTCGGTGGTTTCATTGCTTCGGCTATGTTCATTAGGTTTTGCTCCTCTTTTCAATATACCTAATTGCAATGATTTCAACATGTCCTTTACTCGACACTTATCACAAAGCGTACGCCCATTACTTACATCATATATAAGTTCTGGATATAATACTACTGGTTTTATATGATCGGCTGTTAGATTGTCGCTAGAACCACAGATGCAACACGTATAACCATCTTTTCTGAAAACTTTCAACTGCCATATTTTATATTTTCGCCCCTTGTGTATATCTACTCTCATTCCTTTGCCCCACAACCTACGCAGAGTATCACTGGAATGTATCACCCGTAAAAGTGCTTATCAGCCACATGAACCCCATTGCAGATAAAGCCATAGATACAATAATCGCTATGATGCTCCACCATGTAAATATATCCATTATCAAGCAACCCATCCCTATTACCCAAATAATCATTAAGGGTAATAGCGCTATTGTCTTTACGATGTTGTTGGCCTTAGATAACCCCATCAACTCTATTAAACGCTTTGGACTCATATACTTTCTCCAATATATCCCTACCCGTTTTTGGTAGTTCGGTAAATTCTCGTTCCTGTTCCAAGAACCTGAGAGCTATCCCATGCCATGCTGTAGAATTAGGATGTTCCTTGATTGCGGACAGTATTTGATTAACGTCAATACCACCAGGCTTTTTATCCCCCGACCACTGCATAGCGGTAGACAACACTACGACTGGTGTAACTGGATTCTGCCGCCACCGGCCAAATTCTTTTTCTTCTGAAACATTAGCCTGTTTAGTCGCTTTCACTCCATCGACTACCACGCTAACAACATCATTTTCCAGCTTATTCCCATAAATGAAGTCGCATACCGCGCACCGCATTTTAGATGTCGTCATGCAAGCATATGGGGGGAAGTAATACTCCCCGAAGTCTATCTGGCCGGATTCCTTTTCCCTGCGTTCTACCCACTTACCCCAAACTGTGTTTACCATATGCTTTGACAGGTAATCTTTAAGCCCGCCATCAGCCCTGTATTGGTAAAACCTGCGCATTATATATTCCAATGGATACCGCCCTACTGGTGCTTTGATAAACCACCCGCCTACCGGCTTGAAGTCGCCTATATCCCACTTCTTTATACAGTCCCAATCATCCGTAGTGATAAAGTCGGGATACGTGCCTCGATATGCCTTACCGTCCTTATGTATGATAGGGGAAACTTCCTTGTTAATCGTTACTTCGCCTACAAGTATCCCCCAGGTTGTATCCATGGGTATCCTACCATCGGTCTTGATATACTTGGCGTCTTTCATGCTCGGAAGTTGCGCCATTATTGAAGGGTAAGCCGAAGTCTTGTCGTAATCCCATATGCCGGATTCCCATATTCCCTGTTTATATGTTGTGCGCCATTCTCGGATATAGTTAGCTGCCCACTCCGCACATTCCAGCGCATCTTCTGGCATAGTATAGACAGTCGGCAATCTCATATTCCGTAAAATGGTTTCCGACATGATAGAGGCGCAGCTTGTTAACCGTTTGGGCTTCATACCCATACCTTGTAATGTGTTTAATAACAGCGTCCCTTTATTCCTGATTTCATTAATGCTCGATGCGGTATCATCAGGGAAAAAGGTTTTTAGTTGATAAATAGTTTCATCGCGCCCATCCTCAAAGAAATTACCTTTGATATGCTTGCGATAATTTACACCGAATAGTTGCCCCTTACCTACCGCCCAAAACAATTTCACGCCATCGTAATATACCCGTTCACCCCTATTAAGTTTGGCAACAACATCTTTTGGGAGTAACGGCAATATCGGGGCAAGAAACTCATCCATGTCCCATACTACCTTAATCGCGTTAGAATACGGGTGAGTTATGGCCTCGAATAAGTCAAGGGGATTTCTACTGCTGATATGAAAGTCTTCGGAATCATAAACGATTGCGCCGCCATTTTCCTTACTTGATGCCAGAGCCACGATTTTCATTATCTATTTCCCATTCCCTTCCCAATTTCTCACCAACACCACTACATACCTTTTCCAGAGGCAATCCATACGCTTCTTCGTTATAGCCACAAATGATAAAGCAAAATATATCTACCAAGCAGGACAACGGCATTTTCTTCTTAGCCATATCGTTCCTTCATCTTCGCCCGTTCCCTTGCTCTGGCTTTTTGTTCTCGTCTCTGCTTACGATATTTTTCTCTCTCTATTTCGCTCATTCGTTCCCTACGTTCTGCGGCGCGTTTCTTTTGGGCCTGGATATCACCTTTATAAATTTTAATGTAAAGACTTTCACCCTTGCGTCTAACGTGCTTACCCTGTTTCGGATGGTACTCTCCGGCGTCAATGGCTTTTTGCCGATAATCCTTCAGCATTTCCCAGGGGGATTCTTTATAGCGCGTCTTGCCTACTTGCCATGATTCTGCCGGTCTTACCCATTTATGATCTATGTATTCATTACGGATAAAATCCCGGTATCCTTTTTCCCGCTGTGTTTTATTCCAGCCCAATTCTCTTGCTTGCTTATAGTAAGCCTCATTAAGACGCATTCTATCGCGCATCATCTTACGCAAATATGGGGCTTCGGAATATTTAACGGAACTTAGTTCTTGTGCTTCAAAGGGGAGAAACCCGGAGTAGATTAGATTGTCATACCGGCGTTGTCTTAAAGTTCTATACATCTCTTTCTCCTAACCGCTTCTTCCGCTTCCACCACCACGGGCTAGGTCTATTTCAACCTAGCCCTTAGATATCCATTGCCGCAAGCAATTATAACAGCGATATGCCTGAACGCGGATTACATGGCCACCGCGCTTTACCTTGCGTGTCCCATACTTCTGTATCTTGTGTGAACCACACTTACTACAAACCATAATCACACCATCTAAAATGCATCAATGATTCCCTGTATGCCTTGCAGGAACGCAATCATAATGTAGATAAGGACAGCCGCAATTATAAGGGTCTGTACGTTCATTTCCATTCTGGACATCAGTATGACCAGAAGCACAAGACAGAATATCACGAATATTAACGGGATGATATTGTTCAAAGGCTCTGCGGCATCAGCAGCCGGAGATGAGTACCATCCCAGTGTATCGTTGGTGCTTTCTATCCACCAGTAATGTATCGTGTCCGTACCTTCGGAAAAATCATTGTACTGCCATGCAAAACCCAGAGGAGAACGATACTTGTAAGTGGCAACGTGCCTTGATATAACATCATTGCTTATGTCCGGCACTACCCATATTAGTTGCCAACTCGACCAATCATCAACATCGCCGTTACCGATATGTATGGCATAATCCATTGAAACAGCAGAGTTGACTATACAGATTAAATCTTCACCACCACCGCCAGCCGTAACACGATAGCCTGAGATAGTCGGGTAATACGGAGTGCCGGGGATTTCCTTAATAAAACCGAAATGGCCTTCAGCCCATGATTCTATTTGCGACCTTGCGCCAGCGACTACATAACCATCGTCGTCAGTATAGACAACCCACATTGCCGAACCGTGATCGTAAAAGTCAAAGGCATCAGGTCTAGTTTCATATAGACCACCGGAGGCAACGACTTCTTCTATTGCATCCCACCCGGTATCGTCGTCATATAGACACGCCTGTAAGTCCATTTGCCCGTCGGTTTCGCCGCCGCTAGTATCTTCTTCAGAATAAGCAACTTGAATTTGCTTGTCGTCGTCAACTGGGGTAAGACTAGGGAACCATATATTCCGTTCAAGGTCTAGGTCGATAGTAATAGTCCCCGCCCCGCCAGCTTCTACTGTAATAACATTAGCACCAGCCACAAGTGATACAGGACTATCGGTAATCGTCCACCCACCAGTTGTTGCCGTACCGGTTCCACCAATGGGGAGGGTAATAGTGAATGTACCTTCCACTGTAACAGTAGGTGTATTGGCTCCTATATCAAGGTAAACCGGCGAACCGGTCATTGTTCCTGTGCCATCGGCTGCGATACCGCCCGCACCAAAGGTTTGCGTAACATCTTCAGTCCAAGTCCCGTCCTTAGTAGACGAGGATTCTACAAACATTTGACCGAAGGTGTTAGTCCCGTCCGTATCCACCCAACCAACCCAGGGATACCCTTCTTCGTCAACGGAAATGGCAACACGCATTGCGGCAAGTTCGCCAGGAGTAGTATTAACTGTTTGTTCTACCGCCGCCCAAGTTATTGTTCCATCACTACCAGGAGTCCCCATACGATACTTGGTTGCGCTCGGTTGCCCATTAGCCGGTTGATATCTTGCATAATGAATATACGTACCGTCAAAGAAACAGGCCACCTCTACGCCGTATATGGTAGAAGTTGCGATGTCATCACCTATCCACGTGTAACCATAAGTAGATGATTCATATACGATGTCACCATCATCATTGACGTAGATTATCCAATGCCGCCCCGCTGCATAAAAGGTATTATCAACAGCCTCAAAATTAATACCTTCTAAACTATCGGGTTCAGAATCCAAATCAGATACTATGGTCGCCGGAGAATCCAGATCAGCAGCATAAATAGCTATAGGAGACATGAGAGTCATGAGCATTACTGCTAATATTAATGCCTTGATAAATCTTTTCATAACTTCGCCCCCCCCTTGACTAAGTTATAATATAATACCATATCATATAATAATTAGTCAATAGGCTTGCAAACCCTCATGAAACACGCCCATTCGTAATTTCCATTTCCTCATAAGGAAATATGCCGCCCCCCAATACAATAGAGGGATGATTACAAACAAGGCATTATGTTCTTTGTGAAAAGAGGCTATAGATTTATTAAGTATAGGATATTCAGTTAGCGCCGTAAGTTCGTCGCGTGTTATCTCACGCCTAAATAACAACGGTTTATTTATTGCCAATTCCAGTTCCGACCATCTCATTGTATCCGACAACCGGACTAGGTTATTAGAAATTGTTACCATATACTGTTTATCTGGTTCAGCTAAAGCGGTAGGCGTTACCCGGTATTCCATATACGCCTTTTCGGTAAATATGCCTCTATCTAAATAATAATGGGTTTGCACTGTAGCTACGGACAACGGCTCTAACGATGTATCATTCCGGGATATGAATAGGCAAGCGAATATCACTGTCAGCCATACACCAACCCAAATAATAGTATTGTGCAACGGTCTCTCTCTAAACTTGCGCCAGCAGTAAATAACTATCGTTATCATACCGGCCAATACCGCCATGCTCATAGCGTACACTGGCGATTTAACTAGCTTTTTACCGATGTGATAGAGTAGGGCTATCACTAGCCCTATTCCCAGGATATACGATAGATACTTCAAATATTTGTTCATGCCGTCACACAATAAATATAATAAGCAGTTAGGTTAAGAATGCAGCGAATAAACCTTGTCCTAAAGGACTCAACATATACACCATCCCCGTTGATACAATGCACACTACCATCATAACTACTACCGCTGACTTGGCAAGCCACTCTTTGCCCGCCAACAACATACCGAGGCTCACTGCTACAGACAACGATAACTTCAACGGCCAGTTTACCCCATCCCCAACTTTAATCAGTGGGTTTCCTTCCGCTCCGCCCATATACACAATAGCCAGAGTAAGAAGAAGGTCGGCTAGTGATAGCAAGAAGTATGCCACCACTAGCCGATTCGCTCTAACTGAGAAAAACTCAGCTAGTCTGCTTTGACCCACTTACTGCCTTCCCATTCCAAGCCGTCCCATCCTTCAGCATCGGTAATAAGACCATCGTCAATCGTGTAAGTACCCTGGATATCACCGGTCAAGTATTCACCGTTAAGCTGGGATGAACTGGTAGGCCACACCCCATCATTGTCAGCCAAGAACGCGATGGCCGCCGTTCTCACATTCTGCGCTTCGGTATTGGCTGCGTTCAGTTTCCCGGAAGTCATAAATGCAGCTACACTCGGAATGGCGATAGCTGCGATAATCCCCAGGATTGCCACCACAATGAGAAGCTCGATTAGAGTAAAACCCTTTTGATTTTTCACCTTATTTACCCCCTACTTTATTAGATATATTCTTTGTTTTCCGGTCTTGCCCCTGAACTCTAAAGGCCAGAATCAGGAACGCAGCACCTGCGCCGATAAAGATCATGTTAATTAATTTCATTTCCTGTGGCAAAAGGTACAAACTGATTAATGTTACCAGCATAGCCAGCAGCGCCAAGTTATTGTACTTCTTGTATTTGCGTTTTAGTTCCTCATCAGCCCATTGGTATCTTTTCATTTTTACCCCCTACGGATTAACCGATGCAGTAACGTTAGATATACTGAATTCCCACACCGCCGCCTTTAGCGGTTCTATTGTAATGAGGAAATAGCACGATGTTATACCCGGCGGGACTAATATCTTACCTTCGGGCGTTAATAATATCTGGAAGGTGTTTCCCGTAGCCGGAACAATCGTTGCTACGTAATCCATCATCGTCATAGTCGCTGTAACATCACTAACTGCGAATGATGGTGTCGTAACCGATGTAAGACTGGCAAAGAAATTGACATACTGGTATTTGCCTGTATCGTTGTTAACGTTGAGCTTAATAGTCGCGGGATAAGCCCCATTGAATTGTGCCGAGGAAACCGGGTCTAGCGCTACCGTAACTTGCCCTGTAGTGATAGTTGTTCCTCCAGGTGCAGTTTTCAATAAGGCAATCTGGTCTTGCAATTCCTTAATCTTCGCATCGTAAGCCTCTTGCGATACGAAACCAGTAATATCAGTTTTCTTGGCGTAATCAGATAGGCTTGGTAACGAACCAGTGGTCAGGTATCCCTTCAGTTTGTCATCCAGCGTTTTCGATGTTACAAAGTCCTTATCGGCTTTCTGTAAATCATCAAGTTTGCCAGACATCATTTCGGCGGTATCTTTAGCAAGCCTTGCTGTACTATCTGCTGTATTCACCTTATTATCAAGCGCCGATATACTTTCAGCGATACTCGCCAAATTGGTTGTGAAGTCCTTTTTGACTACATACGTACCACCACCACCGATAGCGCCCATTCCCACGAAAACAACAAGGGCCGCTACCAATGCTATAATGCATACGGTTATCAGGCTTGGGCCACCACCACTCCCGCCGCTACCACCGATTTTAAACCCGCCGCCTCTACCACTCGAAGGTGGGCGGATTGCGGGTTCATATCCCTCGTCTTCCATTACTTCCTGCCTTGAAGCTCTTGGGGGGGCTTCGTTTTCCCGGCTATCTTCGTTGTCCTGTACCAATTTATCCTCCTTTTATATATTCAGCCCGTATTGCTTGCGGTGCTTTTCTACTTCCTTAGTTAAATCCTTACGATGTATCGCCATCCGGGGACACCATGCTAATATCCCGTTAACTTGGGTTATGGTATCTGGGTATTCCTTGCAGACATCCTCTTTCATGTTGATAATAGTCATAATCTGTTTTACTACGATACCATTATTAAAGGCTGGCTCGGATAGAGTATTGCAAAGCCCGCTTAATGCCTTGCGCTTTTCCTCTCTTGACACTGCGGGATCAGTCATTATCGGCTTTATGGACTGCGCCAATAAACTGAATTCCTGTAATGAGGCATAGGCCGTCTTCAGGTCTTTTAGTCCCATACTACCTATCCCTCTTGGCAATGACTTCTTCCCTGTGCCGTTGGATTTCGCCCTTAACTATTTCCAGTTCATCCTTCGGCACTTCTTCGGTCATTAGCACCCAATGTCCACCGGAATAAAAGGTTATTTCCCGGCCACGTTCATCCTTGAACCGCATATATCTATCCGATGTTCGCCACCAGCGTTCTTTCAAGTCTCGCTGCAAGAGAAGTATATCGCCGTTAGCCAGATAGACTTTGTACCACGTCTTTTTACTCGAACCGATAGTTACCCATATCAGCATCCCTACCACCACGGCCATAAGAGCGTAACCAATATATGATATATCCATTTACTTTGACTCCTTATCTTCTGGATAGAAAATATCGCCGCCTAACTCGCGTACCCTATTTTTTAACAATCTTACTACAGTAAGACAATAATACATAGCCCCTAGCGCGGCGACCACAAGCCACACCATCCTGTCAGAAGATGTACCTACAAAATAGCCAATTATCCCGCCAATGCCCATTAGCGTATAAAGCCACCCCGTAATTTTATCAAACTTAGAAATCTTTAACCCATATCTTTTCGCATCACCGGTTTTTATTCTTTTCCAGAAACCTATCTTGTCCATGTTAATTATTCCCCTTATCTTCTGGATAGAATGTCTGCCCGCACTCCTGACACTTGCGCCGGAGCTTGATACCGGACTTATTTACAACCTTCGTCCACTTGGTTGTATGTTCACCCCCGCAATTAGGACACTTGTATTTTTTTTCTTCCATCTTCTCATCTACCTACACTATTATAATGTTTGTTTATTTGTTTGTCAATAGTTTGCCTCTTTATCTTTTTGCATATTTTTTCTTCTGGTAGTCCGCTTCTTCCAAATCATTTCGTCCATCGCTATAGCGTTAGGATATGGGTTCTGTGCATCAAATATATTGAAGTTGTCCAGCGGCAACTTCTCTATACTCTCCAAGCTCATAGTCGCATCAACCTTGCGACAACTCACTATTTCCCCTTTATGCTTACGAGCCTTTTTGATTGCCTGTTCTCTGGTACGAGCGTCAATCTGGTACATCTTGGTTTCTTTTTTGTACTGTACCCCGTTATCCCAATTAAGATGCCTGATGATATTCCCGTGTGTTCTCATGCGTATTTCGAAAGTCGTAACTTCCATATTCTTACCTCATAAGCCTTTTAAGCATATTCCGCTTAACCCTTTTTCTGGAACGTATCCACTTCTGGTTAGGCTTCTTAACCTTTTTACAGTTTGGCATTTTGTTTCTCCTTCTTGTTTACCAGATACCGGAGTAACCTCAATTTCGTTCTATTAGATAGCCCGTCCCATATTTTCCTTTTCCTCTCGTCCCTTTGTATTTCCTTTAGATATGCCTTAACATCTTCACGCTGCATATAAGGCTCAAGGGACTTCTGCAATAGCATACTAAGTTCGTTACGAGATAACGGCTTTTCTTTCTTCTTGCCGAATATCTTTAGATTCTTAAACAGGCTCATTGGAAAGTCTCATTATACTTTAGTATTTTACGCGCGTTATTATACACAGCCGTTGCTATCATTTCGCCTTTGTAAGATATGGCGGCCTTTTTATTATTCAACCCGTCCGCCTCAAATGCTGCAACTATTTCCCTTGCCCATGCGACACTTTCTTTCGACGGGCTATAAAATTCGTTTTCTAATTCTATCTGCGCCGGGTGAATAGCCAACCGACCACGATAGCCCAGCGCAATACTATGTTTGGTATCCTCAACAAATCCGTTGGTATCCTTGATTTTCATATAAGGCGAGTCTACGGGAATAACATTAGCGGCGATAGCAGCACAGGCAACAATCTGTCTGGCATATTCATATTCAACGCCATTCGGCTGATTCAAGGGTATCCCCATATCTGTAGTATAGTCAACCACGCCGAATACCAAACTATTAACCCGTTCGCTACTCAACGCAAGCCGATAGACATTCATAATAGCCTTAGCCGTTTCAATTAGTAATTGAACCTTTATTGTGCCGGGATCAATCCCCCTTGCACTTTCCATCGCGTATAATCTGGTATCCAATTCCTTGACTTCACCCACCTCGCCGCATTTGGTAAGACAAACGCCTAACAACCCTTTTCTTACAACATAATTGAGGTCTTGATTCGTTAATCCAGTAGACCATCCATTTATACGAACATAGCCACTATAATATTCCAGATATTCCCCTATATTTTCTCTAGCGGTCTGCTTCTCATTTTCCGGCACTGAATCCTCAACGTCAAGCATGAACACATCGGCTTTCAGGTTCGGAATGTTGCTGATGTATTCCGGCCTGTTGCCGGGGATATACATAATAGAGCGCATTTTAAGCATCTGCCACCCTCATTTTTAATTGCGTTCTGGCTAATCTATAAACACGCATGGCGAGCAGATAAATACCCATTGACACGCCTAGCGCCAATACCCAAGCCAATCCCTGATTATCCGATATGCCGATAAACAAGGGGTGAATTACATATATACCCAAAGTGCAAGTCCCGATATATGCCAGCACTTTATTCAAATACTTCACCCTAGCCAACAACCTGGAAACACCTATCATGGACAATATACCTGCGCAACTTACGGCGAACATGACAAGCGGTAATTCCCATCTTCCACCAGTTACCGCATGAGTGATTATCGTATATCCACCATTCCCGTATTCCAAGTCCTGCCAGTTAGTCATGCCATTAGTCAATACCCACGCTAGAATAAAACACCCTATCGCCGGGTAAGATAACCAAACTAACTTTTTCAGCTTGTCCTTATTTTGCCCAACTATATACCCCAGGAACAAGAACATCCCGTACCATTTCACATGACCGAATTGGAATAGGTAAAAGGAGATAAGCGTAACTGCGATTATCGCCAGCACAACCAACACCGTTTTGTCCCATTTTATTTTGTTCACCAGCCAGAGTATCAAGTAACACACTAGCATAACAAACAAGTACCACATGACTGTGCCGGAAAATCCACGCATGATAGAATTAACTAGATAATCCCCGAATGAAAGAGTGTTTTTATACATAGACCATTGTGGGACTAATACAGCCCATACCCAATACAACAACGTAAAAGCGGCGATTATCATCCCCCATTTCATTGTCTTTTTAAACATCCAGCTATCATCTAGTGTCTTTCTGGCTATGAGATACCCGCCCAACGCTAAGAATGTAGGCATTAAAGTAGTCTTTGCCATGCATACTATCTGATTCTGGTAGAACTCCGGTTGCCAATAGGTGATTATGTGCATCCACACTACCAGCATTATACCCAAAGATTTCATTATATATATCGTGTTACTTTTAGCCATAGAATCCGCCGAACAATAATTTATTGGTTATCTTTATGCGTTTCAGAATTTCATAAAGCCCCAAACCCAACACCAAAGCTATGACAAACGAAATCAGGTAATTGCTTGATAGCGATACGAACAGAATATGCAACAGGTAAATACCTATTGACGAAGCACCTATATAAGCCAATGCATTACTCAAATACCTTACTTTGATTTTAGCCAGTGAATAGACAAAACCCGTTCCTAACAACGCCATAAGGAAAGTAACGCCCAGCAATGCGTAATCTCCGTTTATTATAGTCAGTACGGGAAACGCTAACCCCAAATGCGCAAGTTCCGTCTCGAAAGGTTGCAGCCACCCTAGCAACCATCCGACTAATGGGAATAGGATTAAACACGCATACGATAACTTGTTGAATTTCCCCAGCCATCCCTTATAATGGCGAATTGCATAGCCTATGAAAAAGAATATCCCATACCACTTCAGGTTAACAATCCCCAATCCGTCAAAGGGGAACAGGTTAATTACTATTATTACTCCTATAATGATTAATCCTACCAACTTGTTATTAGCGCTTATCCTAGCTTTTTCTATCAAGTATGTTACGAGATAGCACAAAAGCATCGCCCATAAATACCAGAGTATCACCCCTGCAAAACCCGACATTAAGACGTACTCCGCATAGACGTTCAATGGTTCGCCGTAGGGGAAATGCAACCTGTTCAAAACGTAAAATGACCACGCCCAATAAACCGCCCCGAATATAATTATCGCCGGTAGCCATTTAACGATATGCCGCCAAGTCCAGCCCCATTCACCGATCTTACCATATACAAGATACCCCGAAATAACAAAGAACATGAGCATAAAAACCGAGGCTATCATGTTATACAGCCCATTATGATAAACTTCCAGCATGGATTTATCGCTTGCGCCCATAGCATGATACAGGACTACAAGGATAATCCCAATACCCTTCATTATATCAAGAGTTCTATTGCGTGATAACTTTGCTTCCACGCTTCCGCTTCCTGTAATTGACAAACTTTACGATTATCATCCCTAGCCCGAAACCATATATAATCAGCGACAAAAGATAAAATGCGTTGTGGCTTGATAAGGTGATGAATTTCCATTCAGAGACTTCTACAGCCCCTGTGATTGTATCGTAAGGATTTGAGGGTTTCCAGTGAAGTTGTCCCGGTGGTTCAGTGGAATACTTCGCCACATACCCCTCTTTTTCAGGGGATTGAATATTGGCTAGGTTGATAACTTCACAGCCATACGTCCTATCGTCCGTTGTCCGTGTAGTCCACACATCACCATTAAGACGGACAATCGAGAGTGCTATGTAGTTCTGCCTTGATAATCTGTCCTCGTTATTATCATCCTCGTATCTCACGTCCCATTCGTTAAGCATCTTCTGGTAATCGGGGCTTACCAGCGTGTCAATGCAAACAGGGATGATATTCCGATTCTCATTCTTATTGTAAAGATATATCGCCGCCCATTGCCAGCCGTATTCAGGCATTAGAATATCGCCGTCCGGCACTTTGGTTAATTCTTCATTGTAATACTTGGTAGCCGATAGTTCAGGGTCTAGCGTTCTTCCTATGTCAAAATAGTTGGCGTTGATTGACAATAGCAGAATAGCGGCTATCCCCGTTGAGTAAAGTATTTTACGATTTACTTTAGTCAATCCTACGCCGATAGCGATTACGCCGAAAGCGATAGTCGGTTGAACGTACACGTATACCTGTGGGCTTAAATCTGTTATGTAGTAAATTGTCGGTATCGCCATTACCCAAAACAGAATATCCTTGTACCACTTTTTATCAAACGCCTTTATTAAAGGATAGACGCCGATAATTGCAAAGTTAAGTAGAATCAACCCACCGGCGTCTAGTATTCTTTTGGGTAAATCAGGGATAGCAATACCTCCGGTAAGCATTAGTGCCGTAGATACGGTATCTCCGATAAATCCCAAAGCCCCGCCTTCGCTATTCGGCATATTCCACATATACGGCGGTCTATTGGTTAAAGGGATATAAAGGTAGAATACGATAAACGAGGCCGCTACCGCTAACCGTTTCCAGTTCCTTAACGGTTTATAGGCTATGAGTAAAGGGATCGTAATCAGAATAGACGTAGGATGAATCGCCCCGGCTACGCCGATTAGGATCGAGGCTGTCAGCCACTTCTGTTTAAGGCACATCAAGTAAATAGCAAGGCACACGGCGGTTACAAGCGGATAGGACTCAACTATTGTATTTTGTGAAATTGCTAATGCGCTCCCGCCGTAAACCAAAGCGCCGATTAACCCGTAATACTTGGGCTTACCGGGTAACTTCTGCTTGATAATAAGGTAGATTAAAACACTTCCGGCGATTCCTGACAGTACGGATATAAGCGCCATGCGCCAGAACTCCGTACCAAAAGGTAATCGTAAAAACAAATTGCTCAGCAATAAGTAAAGGGGGGCCGAACCTTTATGAGCCGGGTAAAGATATTTCGCAGAATAAACGTAGTGCATCCCGTCGCTGTCGGTGTTCATCCACGTAGCGTCCGGCGACTGGCAGATTAGCAATACTGCCGCTATCCCACCGAATACCAATAATTCAAGCCAGTATAGTTTTAACAGTCCGGCTATTGCTTGAGGAACATTTCGCATAAATCACATCCCGCCACATATTCATGCTTTATAGGAATAAAACCATAACTCATGCACAACCGTTCCAGTGATTTTCTTGTGTACTTTTTAACGTGCGCTTCTTTGTAAGGCGTGAATACTTCTGCAAGATACCACCACCATCGGCCATAATCCGGCGTAGCGATAACCAATATGCCATTATCTTTCACCACGCTTGATAGATAGCCCATAAGATAATCCGGCGATTCCAGGTGTTCTATGACTTCTACGCAAAGCGCATGGTCATACTGTTTTCCAAGTTGTGATAATGTGCCATCGACGTAATTTACTGTTGGGCATTTCGCCCGCATAAATTCCAACTTTGACAAATCTGTATCACAACACACTGCCTTATCGCCGTATCTTACCGATAACGGACTAGACCCACACCCGTAATCAAGAATGCTTTCTGACTCCGGTATCCACTTCCAGACAATGTTAGCTATTTGATGCTTCCACCATTTCTGTACCAGGCTACCTTTATAAAAAGCGTTCCACTCGTAATCGGGGTCATCCATATTTATCCGTTTACTCCATATCAAACTGGAGGCAACGATAAACTTAACCGGGTAAATCATCAAGACAGCGATTAAGGCGCTTGCTAGATACCACATACCGAATACTTCTGTGAATAAGGCGAGCAACCCCAAATAGATACTGTCCGTTATTCCTGACAATAATTGGTACTTCGCCCAACCTAACAGATGATTGCTTATTCTCCTATCTTTAAAAGTAAATTTGTGATTCATAAAGTAGTTGAATGTCGATGTCAGCACGATTGCCGTTACCGCAGATAGGATGTACCATATACCTGCAATATCCGTTAAAGTGTAAAGTATTGTAAAGTGAATCAACGCCCCGACTAAGCCAATTAGCCCGAACCGGATAAAGGCGTTATACTTATAAGCCGCCAATCTCACTATATGTAAAAGGTATGCCTTAACCTGTTTGGAATTGAATTTGCTTTGCCCCGCTTTTCTGTCCTTAAAAGTAATCGGCACTTCCATAACCGCCGTAGGATTAGCCCTCACCAAAATCTCAAGCATGATTTTCCAACTTTGCGCCTTTAATCCCACACCCTCTAATATAGACTTTCTGAAAGCGAAAAACCCCGAAGTATTGTCCTGAATCCATGTAACAGGGTAAGCGATTAAAGAAGCGAAACGGCTTATTAGCCGTCGCTTAAATGTCCAGTTTGCCGTACCACCGTTCTTGACATACCGGCTCCCGATGGTCATGTCATACCCACGTTCAATTATAGGTTTAATCAAATCGGGAATATACTTTGGATTGTGTGAAAGGTCGGCGTCCATAACTAAAACGACTTCGCCGTTTGAATGGCAGATACCGTCCAGAATAGCTTGCCCTAGCCCCTTATGTTGCCCATGAATAACTCTGGCTTTGTGTAGCCGAGATATATTCGCCGTGGCATCATTGCCATCATCTACTACCAGGACTTCGTATTTTAATTCCGGGGAATATGGGATAAGCGCATCCCAAATCCCCTTCAGCAATTCTTTGATATTCAGTTCTTCGTTTTTCGTGGGGACAACAATACTAAGAAGCATTTTTGGATTTCATCCCATGTGATATCCCACGCAACAACCTTGCCTGTGCCTCCGCTTTTCCTTTCGTAGTTTCCTTGGCGGCTATCCTACCACCATCGTAAACTCTATATTTATTCTTATTCGGAAGTTTTCTTATCTTAATCGGCATACATCACCCCCTTAGTGCGCCTTTATCCAATTCATAATAGCCTTCCATGAGGGGAAATGGGACGGGGATAAACCGCTTTCCTTTAATCTGGCTATCGCCGCCTTCTTCTGAGCTAACGATAGTTCTTGGTCGGCATACCTGTTTTCGGCTTCCTTTTCTTCGGTTTCTTCTTCCATTTCGCTTACTGATTTTTTAGGCTTAAGTGCGTCTAATATTCCCATGCTAACCTCCTATTCTACAGGCGGTAGAGCGTTATTATAGATAATCCGGTTTCTCACCAACTTTGCCAGTTTGGTAGAAGTAAGTCCGGGGATTGCGGCATAAAGTTGCTCGGCTGATTGAGACCCATATTTTGCTAATTGGTATATCACCATCCACCCCGGAGTGCGAGCGCCGCGTGGATTATGAGATAGGCTTTCGCCTAACGAAGTCAAGCGATAAACAATCATCTTACGCCTTCCTACGTAAAGCTGACCTTACCCGACTTCGATAAGCGCTATTATCAAATGTAGATGGCTGTCTTTGTCTGGGTCTTTCGCTACCTATAACGCGGCCATCATCAAGTACGTTAAATCCCCTTTCGCTCATTTCCTTGTCTTTGTTACGCCGGACAATAGCAACTAGCAATATGACTACTACCATTATCCAACAGAGATACACAATTAGTTCGTCCATGAAACTACCAGTAGTAGTACCAGGTATTGGATTAGTGCGCGTGTAGACTAAAAAGAATATCCACGCTATAGCCCCGCCTAGCGCTAACAGTATGTTCCTAGTCCTAAACGAAAAAAATGTCATTAGCCCGACTAGCCCACCTATAAATAAAAAAATCATATTTGTACCTCCGATATTATCCTCTACGTATTCAGATGAATATCCCGCCGCATTATATCCCCATGCCCTAACGTAGTAGGTATTTAATCCAAATTCTAGTCCATCATAAGTAACTGTTTCCAATGCGCCAGAGTAAACCTCGAAACCATCCGTTTCGTCTACAGGATAACTATCCTGCTTAATACGAACCATAGTCGAGGTGGAATATGTTCCGGTAGTCCAATCAACCTGTAAATCGCCTATTCCTATTTGCGTTAGTACTAATCCGGTCGGAGCAAAGGCAGGTTGTAGCTGCCAGCCGAAGTTACCCACCCCATAAACTGAGTTATTCCCATAGTACCATGTATTCGCTGGTGTTCCCGTTGAGTAAGATAAGTTAATATAGTCCGCATATACTGTCCCGCCACCAGTTTTAGCAATCGTCCATCCGCCTGTAGATGAACCTCGCAAGGTATGAATGTGCCCAGCAGAACCGGAGAGGTTTGCGTCATCTGCGGTCTGGGTAGTGCCATCTGTGAAGGTGATTGTCTGTGTTTGAGCGGGGTCAAGGTTTAGCTCGGCATATTCGTTTGAACCTGCTACTGTCGAAGTTGCTCCATTAAGGTTGACAATGTTGTAGGTGGTTATGGAATTACCGCTAAAATTACCGGCGCAGTTAATGGTGGAGGTATTTGCAGCCAAGGTAAAATTAGCTCCGGTGGCATCCCAATAACTAGAACAGTTTATAACAGAAGAAGATGGCGTGAGTATCCTCGCACTGGTGTATGCGGAACGAAAGGCGACACAGTTTATAGTATTACCATTAGTAATTATGTTCCCCGTTCTCAAAAATAAATATCTGCAAGTTACCTCATCCTGGATGCTCATTTCGGCAGTTCCCGCCGACGCTGCTAGTCCTGTGTCACAGCTAAGGCTAGCACCAAAAAACCAGCTAACCGTACCTGATGTAGCATAACAGGCCATCGCGGATACTCCCGTATGTGACATCGCAGCTATGCCAGTGTAGTTTCCGTAGATAATCATTATAGCATTGTGAGCAAAAGTTGGATTATTCGTTGCCCCTGTCCAGTCCATATCCAGACAGTAGGAAGTTGCATCTACGGTTAAGACCTGGCTGGCGGCAGTAAATGAGTTTGCATCAGGGTACACGTTATCCGCAGTCGTAGGAACACTCGCTCCGCATTGCCCGCCGGAAGCCGCGCTCCAAGAATTAACGCTAGAATAGTTGGCAGACGCCCCTATAGTAATATCGAAAGCGCCATCGCCCACAGCATCTGTAGTCGTGATGGTATTCAGTCCTGCTGACAAAGCAACCGGTGTTCCCTGAACATTAGTACCAGAAACAGTACCGGTAGTCCCGTTTGCCATGTAGACAGCAAAATTCCCGGCAGCAGCGACGGTAAATCCAGTGTCCGCTATCTGTCTTCCGTCTAGTGAGCAATCCGCCGTACCATCTACCCAATAAGTCTGTCCCATGACGACATATCTCGGAGGATCGAACACTGATAAGTCTACAGATTCCCGGCTGTCTGCTGCTTGCAGAAAGTCCGCTTGCCGCTTGGTTAGCCGCTCCGGTTTGTCTTTTTCTACATACTCCCATCTGTCCTTTAGCTTCTGTCCGGCACTAACTCCAACGAAATGATCATCTAGCTGGATTACCTCTTTTATCTCATCGTCCCACGACTTGTATGCTTCATCCAGCGAGTACGACCGCAGTACAGCATCGGCTTCTTTTTTGCTAATTGCTTTTACCGATGTCCCGCCCTGCGCACCCTTTGGCAGAGTCCCTACAGGTAACGAGAATATACAGATACCCTTTTCATCATCAAATAAAAGAATTTCCGAGGCTTCTGGCGCATACTCGAAAGTCCCATACCACGACTCAGAATACCGCAGACCGGGCGGGAAACTGGTCTCGAAGTACTGGACATCAGCCCTGAGTGTCGGGTATCTTGCGTCGGCAGCGTGAACGTCTACTACGGATAATAGCCCCGATAAGCAGAGGACGACCCCTATCAAAAGGGAAAATAAACTTACTCTAATCAACTTCTTTGTGTTTAACATTCCGGCCTCAAAATCCCAGCTTGGCTACGTCTGCGAATATGTGCAGCAGCCACGACAAGCAGAAGCAAGCCGAGAAGACATAAAGGTAATATCGGGTCATGCCCCCATGAGCGGTGGAACGGTGGAAGTAAGTGGTCAATATCAGGCAAGATAGCGCCAATGGTAATACCAAGCAAGCCAACGAAAAACAGGCGTGTAAAAGCTCGCATCTTAGAATGTACTGGACACTGTAACTTAACCATATTATACACATTACCCACTCTTTACGTTCATCAGGCATTTACCTTTTCGTTAGTCCAGTAATACGGCCAATATTGAGAAGCATCGAATGATATTGAACGTGTCCCGCGTTCACCCTTTTTCCTAACGTCATACGTTACTTCCCGCCGCTTTGGATTATAGGTACACGAAATATGCTCAGTAGGGATAGTCCTTAACGCCCAATCTATCAACCGCGCCATGTGCGTAATGATAATAACGTCCAGTTTCATTTTCCCGAACTCAAAACCCTGCTTTTCTAATTCTTGCCCCAAAGAGGTCATGCCCGCCCTTGCGTTCATCCCCTTGTGCGCCTCGTCTATTATCAAGAATCCGTTTCGGATAACTCCTTTTTGCAGATAGTAAAGCAGATGCCTGAAAGTAGGCACGTAGACATACGGCATACCAAACAGGTGAATATTTGAGAATATCCTCGTTGGAGATACCATCTTATATGCATCGGGGATTCGGAATAGTTTTATCGCCCCATCATATTTTACCTTTGCCACACGTGTTTTCCGGTCATACCCCTTTACCTTGAAACGTTCCCATTTAAGAACGTTCTTGCAATAAATCGAAACGCAATCTTTATCATATGCGTCCTTCACTTTCCCTACCGCCGTACAGGTTTTGCCACTACGCTGCGCCCCTTCGATGATAGTTACGTGCGCTTCGGTAAACGGCACTTCGCCTTCTGGTATGAAAAACGGCTCAATATGCGCATCGGCTAATTGTGCTTTGTCTATCTGGTCGCTGGCCTGTTGCATAGTCATCTTCAAGCCCTTAGTCTCAACGCCTAATTGTCTGAGTTTATACAACTGTCTAGCCGTGGCCGGTGCGCTGGGATTATTTAACATTACAACCCTAATTCCTTACTAAGTTTTTCCATTTCCTGTTCATGGGCTACTCCGGCGATTTCCAGCCGGTCAACAATCCCCCTACCTTCATATCCTATGGAAAATGCTGCATGAACGGCCAAGATTGTACCTATAACGTCTATATCAGGGTCAGCGGTATCACATTGCTGCAATCTCCGTAACACGGTCAATTTACAGGCATCAAGCATATTATCAGGGAATACGCGGGAAACCATAACTGCCTGTAGTATTTCATTTAATTCCTTGTCCTTGAATATCGGCGTGAGCGTCTTGAGAACAGCCTTTAAATCGGTTGTTTGCGGCGTTTCTTCTTCGGCTTCCGATATAGACCTTGCCATTTCCAATTCCGACACATCTATGTCGCGCATCGGTTCTTCATGCACAAGTTCCTCGTAATTGGTCGGCAATAATTCTTCGTTGTTTTCTTCGTCCATATCAATCCTACTTCGCTATAGCGTTAAGCGTTCCCACTACAGCGTCTAACTGGTGTCCGAACCCCTGCATTTTATTATCCAGCAGGAAATAAACGACAACTACGAGTCCTATGGCTACCCACGGGAGATATTGCATTATGATACCTGTTTTCTGTTTTGCCCCGGCGGGATTTTGTGTACTGAAATAGGAACGCATTAATTCAGACGCATTTATGGTCTTGCGGTTTTCGGGATTATCCCAATCGTAATTCATTTTATTCGGGTCTAACGGAAGTCTTTTCCCCTCAGTGTAATCCAGCGTAGGAACCCATATCGGCATAAAGTAAAAGAACCGATACCATTCCCACTCTATTCGGCTTGGTACAATATCGTATTTCGATTTCCCGAATATCACGTGCCGACTACTCATTTTGACAAACTTCTTAACTTTCGTTTTGTTAGGCCGCCGGAAATAGCATAAAATCTGGTCACGCTTGCTGTTGTTCACGTACCAAAGCAAAAAGGTATAGCCTACGGCTATCATTACAATCAGTGTCGATAATCCCATTTCAGACCTCCGAAATATTGTTTCTTACTATAAATATACAAACAAACAACGGGTAGCGTCAATAGGCTACAAATTCCCCGTAATCAAACCATAAACCAAGAGTACCATACAAAGTACACCCATCATTACAAACGGAGCGCAGAATATCCAGTAAAACATTGAATCATCGGGCAAGAATGACCATTGCCAGGTAATCACTTTAAACATAGTAGAAAAATATTCGCCGTTAGGTATGGGCATCGGTACAACCCCGAATACAGTAGACCTCGTAGCTACGTTACTTATGTTCGTAAGATATGCTAACGTTGTCTGCGGCGAAGTGGCATACCCGCCCGTTCCTGTACCAGCCCAACCGGGAGCGGCGGCCATTGTGTAATCCATGCCAGCACCGCCAGCACCGGGATAGGCAGCATAAAGAACTAACGTTGTGGCATTGGTAACGGATTGTATCTTGCACCATACGTTATCCGTATTAGCCTTAATATTCCCGTTCGCCATAGTAACATTATCCCATGCGGTTCCCGCACCCGTTACCGTAGTCGAACCGTGAGTAAATGTAGCCGTTCCGGTTGTATAGGACATCCCCGCCGCATCAGCCGTTATCTGGTAATCAAATGTCGAGCCAAGAAACGCTCCAATTATCCAAACAAAGAAAAATAGAGCTAACCATCCAGCTTTTAATCCCATATCATCACCTTAATAAGCAACTTGCTTATACAAAAACATTACCCCCACTTGTACTACGGTTGTGGCGAACGGAATCCACATCGGAACCATGCCGGTAGAACTCGCCGCATACAATATAATATTGAATCCAGTAACCCCGATTAATGCCGAACGGGTAGTCATCGTCAATAACAGAAAAGTCCCGAAGGCCACGCCTACCATGATAAGGAAATAAATATCACATACCGATTGCCCGGTTTGCGTTGATACTTCATAAAATGAATCATAGAACGGTAGATTAGACGCATTGGTGCAAGTCCCAAACCAAGCATCGGGCATAGCGGCTTCGCCGGGGTCGAAACCCGCAGTATCACTAGGGGTAATCGGTGTTGGTGCGCCGCTCCCACCTTCCATTAACCCATAGGTTATTGTAATATCGGAGTTTGAACCCCATGTGATAACTCCGTCCTGCGAATCGTCGGCGGTAGCCCTATCCGGTAAAGCCGTATCTACTACTATAGTATTCGGTTTATAAAGCAATACTTCTGTTCCAGCAACGTCAAAACTTATTTCGCTGGCATAGGGCATCGTATCCCCGTCCATTAATACATAGTCGTTGGCAGTATCGGGAACGGGGTTGTCGTTGAGATTGATAAAGGCACATTTTATTTTATAGTCTCCGATACCAGCTTCGCGAGTCCAGAATGACACACTCATTCTACTCGGTGCATCTGTGCTAGATGACACAAACATATCAAGCCCAACATCATATATCTTGTCTACGGATTCATCTGATAGTGTTGTCCAGTTCACATCCCAAGTAGACGAATCGTAGTCATATTTTTTGTAATAGACGATATCTCTGTCTAGCTCGTACCTAGACACAAAAACATCATAGGTAGAACCATCTACTCCGAGTATGGCATCATCACCGCTGTTTGAATCGCCAGGGTCTCCAAGACTTGTAGCCGCCGCCCATCCCACACCATATGTATATTTATAAACATTAGTAGTTGCCCCACTTCTTACAGCGAATACTTCATCCCCAATACTCTCTAACCGCTCCGCCCACTTGAACGTTGCGTGTTCGTAAGCCTCAAAAGCAGAACCAGTCCAAATCTGAGTGTGCTTAGTAAGCGCTGTCCCATTCTCAGCCCCGCCAATCATTATTTTCCCGTCAAGTAGCGGAGTTATATAAGCATAAGTCGGGTCAGTTATGTGTCCGCCTGGTCCTATCCCGGACTTCTTGGGGAACTCCGCTGCCGAGACCCAAGTGTCAGAACCAGTCGCCAATTTATCTAAATAAACAAAACCATCTGATTCGTTCACATATGCACAATAAATATCACCATACGAATCTACGGCTAAAACAGGCGGTCTATATGTAAAATCTGCTACCTGTGAAGCAACAGCCAACCATGTTATGCTGCCATCAGAGTTCAACGTTCCCTTCCGAAAATAACCCTTATTTGGGGTCGAATCGTGATATACCATGTAAACATATGTACCATCAGTAATAAAATCGCTCCTATCATTCGCCCATGTCACTCCTGAGAGGGCCGTGGCTCTAGCAGTCCATGTATCACCATCTACTGATGATTGGTAATCGACCTGACTGTCTTTGCCCCAAAATATCCAATATCTGCCATTGGCATAGAAGCTATGATGCGTTGCGCTATATTGCAAATAGACAGTAGATGTTGTAGTAGCAAGTTCGTCCCCTGCTGTCACACTAGAGTCCAGGTGCGTATGCGCTATCCGACTGCCATCTAACCCAAACGATAGAGTAGAACCTGACGTATAAATCCTTACTACATGAACACCGCTTGATACCGCCCCATCAACGGCTTTTTCTTCTACGTCTCCACCGCTTAGAATCGCCGCCCTTATCGTTCCCGCCGCTTGAACGTAGATGCGAAACGAATCCTGCTTGTAAAGGATATTTTCTCCAACAAACGCCGCTGAGGTTACGAAATAACCGTCCAGCGTAATATCGAAGCTAGAACCTAGTTCTATATCGTCATCATCGGCGGTAGTGATATATCCGCCTTCCCCGACTACCACATCGAAACTTGTTTGATTCGGGGTATATCCTGTGTATAAATCAACCGTTGCCATTGCGTCCGCGCCCAGCGTCGGCACTACGGCCATTACCCTAGTTGTATCCATCATGTAAGCAACGTCTGTGCCGCCGACTTGCATATTGGTATTTAACCCGTTGGCGGCAATTTTTCCTGAACTTAATAGGGTAGCCGCATTGTAGCCTAAGTCAACTGGGTAATATGTCCGGTTTGCACCGCTTGTATCTTGAACTATCGTAGGAAATTTGAACGTCCACGCCGCAAGCGCAACGCTGCTAATCAATAAGACGGACAAGAACGATAGTACGATAGCCCTATAGAATCTTCTCATAAAGCCCCTCTGCTAAGGAAGTAATATCCAAGCAATGCTGAAATAATGATTGCGATAACAAAAGCCAACGCAAGATTTACCAGGCCCATAAACGCGCCGATAAATGGGAGTGCTACAACCGCCAGCAGTACCACAACCCCACTTTCCGTTTTCTGGTATATGTAGATAGCCAGCGCCATACCCAAAACGCTCATTATTAAACTTCCGGTTAAAGGCACTCCGACACCCAAGAAATCAGCCAGTGACGTTACCCCATTGTGTACCGAACTCCCCCACTTATTGAATATCGTCAGACTTTCGGCATAAGCCCCTGTAGACTCCGGCGCATCGCCAGACATGGGTTCAATCGAAGTTTGGAATAAAACCGGGCAAGCATAGTTTAAGCCGGGGAACGCTACGGTAAACAGTGCCGCACCGGTAGGTGTGATGTACTTATACCCGTCAACTACAACAATATAAGGTAATGCCGGGGCATCGTAGTCTTCCATTGCAGTTGCCATTGCGATTAAAAGATTACGCAGCGGATTATCGGTAGGAAGCTCATCCCCTACGCTTAATTCAACGTCTTCATAATCCGTATTCACCAGTACAGTTAAAGCCGGGGTAACTGTAGCCGGGGCAAATGTTATGAGCGGATTTCCGGTTACTCGTAAATAATATCCGTCCCCTACTACCAACCCCAATGCCGTAACCTGCGCGGCGGTCAAGTATATCCCTATCGGCCTATCACCGTAGTCTGTAATCGGGACTGAAGACAAAGTAGTTGAACCGTCTGTATCTACTAATTCAAATAGAAACGCCTCGCTTGCGGTATAGTCTGTAGGTTCAACGGCATATATAACTCTGGCCTCCGCCGTGAAAAACATATCGCCGGTTTCCATAACATTGTAAAATACACCATAACGGACAAAGGTAAGCGAGTCCGGGGCCGTAATAGCGAACGCAGGAGTAGCAATAACTAATACAGCCACTACTGCCAAAAACAGAATCCGGCTACATCTTGTAATAATCTTCCGGTTTATCATCTTCCTTTTTACCCTTTGCCTTAGGATACTTCGCCCAAGCTACGCAAAGCAACACTATCCCTACTACGGATATTATATAATACTTAGTCAACAATCCCATCAATAAAAAAACGAAACCCGTTGCCAGCGTAACCCACCATTTCGTCATACGTTGCCCCCTAAATTCGGCGGGATTAAGGGTTTGCCCCGATAATAACGTGCGCCAATCATATCTGCTGGCTCATTTTCATATTGAGGTTCTTCCCACCAGTTTCTTATGTTCTTGGGTTTTTTAATCCTTACAGGGATACCGGCTATTTCCTCGCTCGGTACTTCCGGCAATTCGTTTTCTTCAACAACGGGTGCACCCCGTTCCTTAATAAGTTCTTCTTTGGTTTTCCCTTGCGCTTTGGCTTGTTCCCATTCGTCTATCGGTATTTGCCCTTCACCCATTCCTATCGTCGTTGAGCGTTCGCCAGCGTTAGCATCTTCATCCTGTGCATAGGATATTACGGGCTTACCACCTTCAAGGGATATATTTATGCGTACAAATCCTAAATCTACATTCTCAATATTGCTAGGCGGTGCACCGCCCACAACTTGTATTGACTTAAATGCGCTACCTTCGCCCGATAACCCCGCATCAACATAGCCTTTAGGGTTTACCCTAGTTGTGTGCATATTTTCTTCACGGTAAGGTGGCACGATGTACTTATACATCGCCCCACCATAAGGTCTACCCTGTATCCATACTACAGTTCCGGGGGGTAATTCCTTATCTTCTGTCTTTTCTTTTTCCTTGTCCCTGAATAGCTTTATATCAGTACCTTCATCATAAGTCTTTTCGGTAATGCGTGATTCTACAACCGGTTCCGTGCCTTCCTTTGGTTCTTCGTATGGTTTTTCGTCAACACGCCGCTTTTCTACCGGTTCTTCTATTGATTCCCCAACTGGTTCTCTTGGTTCTTCGGGTATTTCCCTAGCCCCTTCTCTGCCCCTATCGGTTCTATCTTCTCTAGGGGTTGTCCTTGATTCAACCTCACTGATATACTCGGAGCTTTGCTCACTCGCAACTCTACTAAGCACATCGTCCAATGACGATACCATCTCTGATTGCGTCCTAACTTCAGATTCTACGGCGACTCTTAGATTTTCTATGTACAGATCTTCAAATACCTGCCTGTATTCTGGGCTTGTGTAATATTGAGTCGCTAACCCACTTGATGTTATTAGCTCTGCTACACGCGAATTGTATTCTTCGCGATACAATTCCTCTATCCGTTTCCTTCCCTCTTTGGTGAAATTATCTAAGTTTTCTTCTTTGGCTTTTTTCGTCACGGAATCAAGTATATCTTTGGCTAAAATCTTTAATTTAGCCCCCCAACTATTAACAAGGTAAACATCCCTTACGCCTGGAGGTGATATCCCCTTGCCCGGTGCTAAATCCGCCCTTAAAACATCGGCAGGGTTAATTGCCCCTACGCCTCTTAAAATATCCTTTATAGCTAAATCAGGGTGTTTTATCGCCGCCGTAAAGTTCTGTAATGTATTCTTAAATGCCAGTAGTTTCACTGATGTTATATCAGCAGTTGTAGGTAAATCAGGTAATTTGCCATCAATAATCAGTGATTTATCTATGGCAATTTTTATAGGAACATATTTCCCACTGTCGTATGTAAAAAAGTCTGATGTTTTCCCGGCGACTATGCGCGTGAACAAATCAGATGTTGGTTCTGGAACAAAAAACTTAGTCCCCGGAGCAGCAACTATTTCAGTTTCAAAATCGCCACGCCATATCTTTGAAGGTGAATATAGGCCGGGTTTCGCTTCTGCTTCTATGAATTGCGCCGATTGGCTTATATTTTCCAACGTCTTTATCGGAACATCTCTTACTTTAGATGCATCGGTAATTATCATCACCAGTCCGGGCTTGCCCCCGCCACCTCTTGTATATTGCATCGCTGCCCAAGGGTCAGTATACAATCCTGATTCACCAGCTATTAATTCATTATTTTTTATAAGTGCATTTAATCCTTCGTTAGTCCCATGCCATACGATATTACCTATTTTACCCTCTACGGGTGTTTTCAGATAATTAAGTTTATAGGCTGTACCCTCTATCGGGATGGAATCGCCCATTATCTTATAACCGCCCGGTTCCATAGCCCTGCGCTGGACTTCACCCATTGCTTTACCCAATGCCACAGGGTCTATATCGCCCATTGGGATACGTCCAGTAGATACCTCTTTCCCGATTAGCGAAGTTGCCATACTGCGAGGCGATACCCATGTAGTTATTTTACCTACAGCGCCTATCCCCCCAATAACTGTACCACCTGCAATCATCCCCAAATTGAATGTGTTATAAGCTATATCATATGGGGCAGCTAATGGGTTAATAACCGTCATTGCCGATTGCTTGATTCCCTCAACCATGTCTTTTGCCATGCTTGGTATCTTTGTCGGGTGAGTTAGCGCCTCCGCTAAAAACAACGCCGAGGCAGGTATAAACGTCAATGCCCCTACAGCAACGCCGCTAACACCTTGCGATAACCTACTGGCAAACGGAGAATATCCTTCTGTTTTTTTTAATGCGTCTTCTCTTAGCCCCTCTGCCCAACCATTAAGATTCTGCTGTGATGTCTCTATAATACCTAATGGTTTAGCTTTCCCCTCACCGATTGAAGAACTCGCCCCGCTCATCGCTGCAAGCCTAGACCTGGCAATATCCTCAGAAGCAAAACCTGAATCCTTTAATCTTTGTTCTGCTTTGTGTATTTTATCCAAATCCGGCTCACCGGACATTATATCCACGCCCATAGTTCTGAAATAAGTAACCAGATTATAAGTGCCATCATCCTTATTATAAAATGGCAATAGCCCCCTTGAAGCTATCGCTTGCACAATTGTTTCTTCTGTGTATCCCGCGTCCCTCATTAGCTTTTCGCCATCTTCAGGGTGATCTACTAAAAATTGAGCAAAGTTATAGACTTTATATCCGGGCAGCGCATCACCTTGTCCCGATATATCCATGCGTTCACCAACGGTTTTTATATATGGTTTTATTACTTCACGCGCCGCCAACATAGCGTCATAGCGCTGTTTATACTCAGTCATTAGACCCTTATATTGTGCTTCGGATAATGCCTGATTAGGGCTTACACCTAACGCTTTAGCTTGGTCTTCTGGTATCACATAACTTACTGGCTTTCCTTCAGTTGGTGGAACATAGGTCGGCGCACCTGGTACATTAGTTATATCAACCGTTCCCTGTTCCCCACGTGCCGCCGCCTCAATACCGGCCTCTTGTGCTTCAGATAAGGGACTGCCCTGCTCAACGGGTAAACCGGATGTCGGTTGGTCTTGAGGCAAAGCACCGGGGCCGCCTACTGCTTGAGCAGCATCTTCCGGCGAAAAACCAGCCTGTATAAGTTCTTCGTAGGGTGAATAGTTGGAAGTTATCTGTTGCGTAGGCTGCTGAGGTTGGACAGGCTGAGGTTGCGAAGTAGAAACAGCCGCCGTACTAGACCCGCCCACTATTTCAGCCGCCTGTTCCGGGGGAATACCGGCCTGTATTAGCTCCTCGTAGGGGGTAGGCATTTAAAGTATCCTTATTCTCATTTTACGACTTAATTTCTTGTTTTGCGCCTTTTTGTGGATACCCAAAAATGACGATGACTCCTTGCGTTTAGCTTTTTTCTTAAGGAGTTTCCGTATCTGTTTATCCGTCAGTTTCCGTTTGGGATCAGTCTTGTAAACCACACGCTCAACCGGTTTCGCTGCTTTAGGTTTAGGCGCTGGCTTAGTTTTATATTTAGCGAGTTCAGCGCGTTCTAATTTATCGTAGTCCATCTTACCTTAACCTTACCCTTATTAGTTTGAGGGGGCAGGGTTAAAAGTCCTGCCCCCTCTTACACCAGTTAGGCCGAAGCGCTCATCTGCTTCACGATACCGAAAATTATCATGGCCGCGAAGACGATCATGATAACGCCGTTCAGACCAACCACGCCACTGGAATAGGTCGGGGTGGTGATGGTCGCCACGGTGGTATTCAGGCCCGGCTCCAGGTTGACACCGACATACACGAAGATGGCGGCGAAGATAAGACCCAAAATCATCTGCATTTGTTAAGGAGACCTCCGAAATAAAATAATCTCCCATTGAATGACAAGTCTAGGCAGTGGCGCTCATCTGCTTCAGGATACCGAAGATTATCATGGCTGCAAAGACAATCATGATAACGCCGTTCAATCCGGCTACGCCGCTGGAATAGGTCGGAGTTGTGATGGTCGCTACAGTCGTATTAATGCCGGGTTCCAGGTTAACGCCGACATATACGAAGATGGCCGCGAATATAAGGCCGAGAATCATCTGCATCTGTCAAGGAGACCTCCGAAATAAAATAAACCACGCTAAATTACTTCCTTGACTTCTTGCGCCGGGCTGCCTGTGCTTTCTTTAAAGCGGCTCTGCGCTTTTTGGTAAAAACATATTTCGCCATTTATCGGAAAGACCTCCGAAATATCTTCTCTTACTTGTAATATAACATAAACAAACTATTTGTCAATAGTTGCCCCTTGACAAAAGGGATAAGCCTTGTATATACTGAAGATATGAATAATCCCGAAAAAATAAAAAGAAAGTACGGGGCTGATGCGTTTCGCAGGTGGGGAAAACTTGGAGGCAACGAACTCTTGATAGCTCAGGGGCAAGGCGCTAAAATCACCGTACACAAACGCCGCCGTATAAATAAGGGATAAGGCTTATAATCATGGCCGGTTTGCGCCGGATGATATAAACACCATCTCTTAAATAAATTATTGTCTTTTTAGTACGATATAAGGTTAAACTTTATATCGTATCTTTTTATGCCTGTGCAACTTGATATAACTATTTTTTAGCTTCAGTAGGGTAGGGGAGTGTTTTATAGTTATGTCACATTAAAACAACTTTTAAGCGTAAACGCACCACAATGCGATTTTAGGCCGGTTAAATCGCCGTGTCGATAGATTGTATTACCCATGACGCTAAACCGTGACGTTTACCCATGTCGATTATCAGCTCTATACCGTGACGTATCAGATCAAACCCGTGACGTTACACCGTGACGTTACATTATATATCCCGTGACGTTTACCCAGTCGTTAACGTCATGCCCGAGACGTTAGAGCTATCCCATGACGTTTCCTAAAATGTTATAAAAATGACATACTTTTGTAATGTTTTTATATTGACAGTATTGACAGGCTATGAGACAATGACAGTGGAATTAACGGGGGTGGCAATATGAAAGACAAAATTAAAAATAGTTACAGATTCGGCGGCGGATACAAAAAACGTTATGCGGTGTACGCACATACTCGCGGGAACCTTGATAGTATGTACTCGGAATACGTTTATGATACGTGTCTGGTGTTCGCCCGCGAGCAATTCCGAGCGAAATACCCCGACAAGATTATCGACAATATTTTTATCGCTTAGGCTTACTGGTAATAAATAAGTAAAGGGGAAAACAAAAATGAGAACGGAAACTACTACTAGGACACTGTACAAGTTCAACGAACTCTCTGAGGACGCGCAAGATGAGGCAATCGAGGAACTATCGGACATTAATCTCGACTATGAATGGTGGACGGGTGTTTACGAGGACGCGGATCAAGTGGGGATTAAAATCACTGGATTTGACACTGGCCGAGGCAATATGATTCACGGGGATTTAACGCAGTCAGCCGAGGATGTAGCGACTTCCATTATTAAGACTCACGGCGAATCATGCGACACATACAAGACAGCTACAAACTACTTGACCGAACTGGAAAACATCGTAGCCAACACGCCAGATGATGATCCCGATACTGAGGATATTGATACGGAATTTACCAGAGCTATACTTGAGGATTATTTATCAATGCTGCGTCAGAACTATGAGTATAGGGGCAGTCGCAAATCTATCATTGAAACAATAGAAGCTAACGATTATGAGTTTACAGCAGACGGTAAATTAAGCTAGTTTAGACCTTCACTCTGGAGATTAGACGGTAGTCTCCAGGGATGAAAGCCTAAAGACTTTCAGGAGAGGGGAATATAATGTTAAGCGTGAGACAATTACGAGACTGGTTAGAAAAATTCCCACCAGAGAGCGAAGTACACGCGGACGTATTAAAGTATCACTCTGTAGACTTAAGGGTAACTCGTGAAGATGGTTGCGTATGCACTATTGGAATTGAGTAGATTGGAGATTGCAACCTAGCCCCTGTGACTGTATAACAGCACGGGAAAATAAAATAGGATAGGAGAATAAAAAATGAAACTTAAAGAATCGACCAGAATCAGGGAAAATGGGACATCCGTTACTATGCCGGAACAATTACCCGATCCGCCAGAAGCACGAATAGGTGCGTTGCGCCAAATCGTCAATGATTGTCAGTATGCCAAGATAGACGGCATTATGGTTGACTTATTCACGGCCAATACCATTGTCCAGATATATAATGCACTCAATGATGCCAACAAAGCCAAATACTCGCGTTTACCTGTTTACCGTATGGCCGATATTGCCTTTAAACTGGCAAGCAAATAATGGGCAAGGGGATTATGAAATGATAGCCACAATTTTAATTGTCAGTCTAGCTTTTTACTGGTTATTACGTGAAACGGATTATTTCCGTATTCACTTAATAAGAGGGGCGATCCCGGTTAAAGCTAAAGCCTATGCCGCCTATAAAGCCTATAGCACGTTATCCCGCAAAAAGACGTATGAAGTCCCGATTTACACCGGCGACAATATACCGGATGATATCGAAGCCGAAGGATTCCGCACCTATAATATAGTCCTATCGCCCGGAGTTGATAACGTGCTTTGTGGGTGGGACTGGCTGAATCAACACGTAGCCGATCTGGAAAACTACAATCCTAAAGTTTATATGTCCATCGGAAACGTCCGGTATGACATGGTAATTAAAGACCCGTCTATAATCAAAGATATTGTCCGGGTGAACCATCTTACTAAGAGGGAAATACAGGCTTTAGCCTAAGAGGGATGATATGAAAGCCATAAACGGCAAGCTAGATATGAGTAAATCATACCGACTGGTAGATATTGAATATCACGGTAAGCTAGACATAGGGACGGCTGAATCATGCGAGAATTGCGGCCAGCTAATATCCAATATCGCCATAGTCAAGGATAGTCTTGATAGGACATACAGGATCGGGCTTGATTGCATGGCGACTATAACCAATATGCCAGCAAGCGACATCCAGCAAGCCAAAAACATAGTAAACCGCAAGCGGCGATTTATCAAGGAATTGAGTTATGCTGAAAAGGTAGAAGTCCGCAATAATACATTCTGGTTTTACACCCGAACCGAGTATGATGCACTAATGGTACGCGGGCGCGGGGATTGGAGCCTATACGGTAACTATATCAAGTCTTTAAATATACCTATACAGGCTTTAGCCTAAGAGGATAATTACATGGCTCAAATAAAACCTAACCAACACAACTGGGGATTAATAGCCCAAGAACACAACCCCTACAAGGAATATTCTTACTGTGAGCGTTGCGGTAAATATAGAGATGATAGTGGGAATATCCTAACCAAAACGCAGTTTAAGCGGATTGCACAGTTACATCGCTTATTCCAGCCAGATAGCAACGTTAGGCTTGTCTTTGAAAACCCGAATTTTAAGAGTTTGGTTTAAGTCCATGTCAAAGTCTCATAAGGCAGTAAAGTATCAAATCATTAAAGCTCACCGTCAAGAGCAATACGAGATGGCACTAGACAAGTTAATAGAGGGTAAGGTTAAGCCTGATTACCCGGCCATAAGATTTAATAAACTGAAGGAGATAAAATAGAATGAATATCACACAAGGGGAATGGAAAGTCTACACCGACCCCAGAATATCAGACAAGGAGTTTTTCATTGACTTGGCTCACCAACCGCACGAAAAAATAAATTCCGAAATTGCGGTTGCTTATAAAAAAGAGGATGCTCGATTAATCGCCGCTGCGCCGGATATGTACCAGGCACTAAGAAAAGTCCGGGCTAATATCGGGCATATCATAATGACAAAACCCGATGCTCTTCTTGTTGATGAAATTGACAAAGCTCTAGCGAAAGCCGAGGGTAAATAGAATGACCGAACACTTAATAAGAGCGCGGTTTTTCGCTACGTTACACGCCGCCCGGATTATCAAACAGAAGTCCACCCGGCGCGATCTGCTAAAGCTCTTTCAATATGCCTTTACCGTAGGATATGAAAAAGGAATGGAGGTTAAATAAATGAGAATTGAAATTATCCGGCCAGATGGGGATTTGAAACGTGAGATATGGGCATTTACTCTCAGCGTGGACTACAGCCGCCCTTGTATTTACTTCGACCATTACAGTTTCCAAACCCGTGAAAGTACAAGAAAACGTATATGGCACAAGGAAACATATTGGGATAGGCTCAATACAAGAGAGAGTAATATACCCTATGCGGTTATACCCCATGAAGTCGATGCAGAAATGCGGATACGTTATAGGGATTATATCGCAACATTGCCAATACGAAGATAGGAGGTTAAACCATGTTCAGCCAACAAATAGCCGCCTGTATAGAACACGATGAAAAACGCCGGTATCTTAAAGGTTTACCCTTATCATTAATCGCCAGTCAGGAACATATACCGGATGCTTTCTACTGGATAGACTTTACCCGGAATAACTCTAACTGAAAATGTTATAAAAATGACATACTTTTATATTGACATCATTTGCGGATATGGTAAAATAGTAGGGTAAGGAGAACAAAAATGTTAGCACAAACCAAACGGAAAATATCGCAGACGGTCACTTGGAGGATGCAAGACCAATGGGCAAACGCAAAACACTGCCCCGATTGTGGCGCTCGTTTCCGTGGGAGGTATGAAAAGAAATGCTGGCGGTGTCGGGTAAAAGAAAGTAGCAGATAAAGGAGTAGATGTAGATGATAAGCAAACTAAAGGAAATTGACAATCTCTACGCCGAAGGGATTACCAACCTCTACAAAGAGGCATCCGACAAGTGCCATAACCTTAAAGATTCTAAGGTGATGTCACTTTTCTTTTTCTGCCTTGGATGGAACAAACAAGAATACAATAAGGAATTTCTAAAGTCCGTTATCTCCGGCATAGAAGAAATAGAGGCCGGAAGGATATAGAAAGGAGGGTAGCACCACTTAATTAACTTACGCCCGCTCCCTACTCTACCCATTCACACAATAAAAGAAATTATAAGGGTAACAACCCTATTTTTTAAAAGGAATGTATGAGCAGTAGGGGGCGGGGGTAAGGGAATTAGAAAACGGGAGGTAACGCAATGCAAGGCTACGGCAGTTACTACCGGAATATACCAGCGGGGATGATGCCGAAAACATTGTCCGAATTCAGGATAGCAGGATTAAGGGATTCAGCCCCGCCGCCTCTAGTAAGAGTCTTCAGGGCAAATCCCGATGGTACACCAGGCGAACTATTACGGATAGAACAAGGATTTACATATGAAGACGCTAAAACCAAAGGTAGTTATCGATGGGGGGACTTATCTCATATGAGCGAAGTAGACGGGAGAATTATAACGAATGTATAACAAACCACGCATGGGAAGACCTCCTAAATATTCCTCTTCTGATTTAGAGGCAGTATTGTACCTAAATACAACATTCGGTTGGGGATGCTTACGTATATCACGTAAATTGGGCATACCCGATTCCACTGTCACTCGCTTGCTTAACAGTGGCCGTATGATGGGGGAGCAAGGGCTTAGAGAGTGTCGTGCCGTTGGGAATACCGACCATGTATTAGGCAATGAATTGGATGCCCTTTTATTAAAAGACCGTATAAGCCAACTAATTAGAGCGCGGGATTTACTCAATGGGGAAATCACAAGATTACAACGGTTCCAAATGAAAGATAACGGCATATTCCCCCAAAATGTATTTTCTGTTGTAAGGGAGTCAGTCGGTGCAAACTGTAAAAATAGTGCCGGATAAAATAACCTCTAATCTAAACATGCTGTTACCAGAGGCTATTGATTATGGGCATAAGATTAAGCCTGTAAAATATAGTGAGAGACAGTTTTTCCCTGCTGATTATATTGCGCCATTATATTATAAGTACCTAAGCCTATCGCAAATGGCAGGCTTGCCTCATAACCACCAATTGATTGCCAATGCTTTACCTAAACTATATTTATTAATATATAGGATAATATTCAATATACCAGATTTATACCAACTCGATGCAGTGGTCAAGGGAGATAGCGACTTCGCTTCAGTATGTTGTTTTAACCATCCCGTTAAACCATTTGTGGGGGTAACCGGATTAACTCGTATGCAACAAATACTGCTTGAGATGGAACGGGGTAATGCCCTATTTAGAGAATCACTGCATAACCTCAGTGATGAATTAAACTCTAAAAAGATAACCTTTGAAGGGCTAATACCAGCGGTATGGGTAAATAAATACCGCAAGTACCCTTCATATGATTATGAATTCCAGCGTATCCTCGCTAATAATACGGGGATTGATATTATAGATGAAATGACCTCTAACCTTTCAGAAGATTACCGCTCTGATATAAGACAGGAGGCGGCACTGAATTGCCTAAGAGTAGGAATTGATACTCTAACGCAAGATGAAATAGCAAATATTACCAGAATGGTTATACGTCATTCTACTAATGAATATTTCCGAAGAAAATACACGACAAAATCATTGTATTCTCAACCATATCCTGATAGTGATGCTGAACTATGGCAAACCATAGCTGACCCAAAGGCAGAAAACCCACAGATTATAGCAGAACGTAATGAGGACGAGTTGCGCCTTGCCACTATCTCCAAATATAAGACCAATGTCCAAATACTAGAACCCGGAGACATAAATTGTAGCCATAGAATATCCGTAGATATTGATGACAATGGGGACAAAGTGGGTATTTGTATCCATTGTGGACGCAAGGCTTATTTAGGGGACTCGGCAAGTTAGATTAGTAGGGGTGTTGGACTCTCTAATATATTAAGGAAAAGGAGTTTCTGAAAAGAAAAGGGATAGTTACAAGGGGGGCCAACTGCCGAGCCAACATTAGGCGGTTGGCAAACTCGCTAATAGGGCAAGGGAATAAAGGGAATAAAATGTCAAATAAAACATTTCAATTAGGTGTTATGGGTGGTAAACCAGATAAGTTTAATGGCAAACGATTAACTAACTTTTCTATCACACGTTCGACAAACACGCTTGATCGTATTGATAACTATGATTGGAGATGTAACTTACCAGATGAAGAAAGACGCGCACGCACATTAAAAAGGTTTAGTGGTAATTATATTGGCGCGGCTGCCAATCTCGCTAAATTAGGACGGTTTATAACCAATAGAAGGACGCTGAGAATACTCAAGAATGACATATGCTACTTCTGGAATAAGGCTAAACCGAAGGGAGACAAGAAGAATGGATAATCCTCTCAATGTCTATCAAGCCGCCGAGTATTTAGGCATTACCCACTGGCAAATATACCGATACATAAAATCCGGCGCGTTAAAAGCCTATAAACTAGGCGCGGGTAAACCGGAGTTAGGGTCACACCGGCGATGGATGATAAAGCAATCCGATTTAGAGGATTTTGCTTTCAGGAATCCGAACGTGAAAGGATAAGGATATGCGCAAGAATATTAGAGACCTCAAGTCTATTACCAAAACACGGCGCAAGGTCACAATAAATGACTTACTCGTTAAAGACGATATAAACGGCATATTGTCCGACCTTGATAAATCTAAACCGGATATAAAAGACCTTATCGTTATTCAGCTACCGAGAGACGGCGGGTATAGAATGTGGATAACCGAGGATACCCTAGAATCTACCGCCGTCTGGTTGTTGGAATGTGTGAAGAACGATATTATAAACGATAAATACGAGGACTAACGATGAATGGTAAATGTGAAATAGACGGCTGTAAGAAACCAGCGAAATACGGGACATACCGCTTTAACCCGGACGGCTCAAAAACATGGTTACGAGTCTGTATAGCCCATGAGATACAGATAGGAGACGCGAATGAACGGCAACTTAGTGCAAACGCAGAATCCTAAATCCCTAGAATATATCCTGATAGACCGGACAAAGGGTGAAATAATTGCGCGAAACGGAAACCCATTTAAAGACATTCCCTTCGCACAAAAACATACCGCGCCGCCGACCCAAACCGATCTATTCAATGAGTCTCATATCCGTATCCCCGACAACCCGATACTAGAAAAAGCGGCGAATAGACTTCTGGCGATGTACCAGGAAAACCCGAATATCTTTGAGGGGGATTCAAAGGGTGAAATAGACCGGCAAGTATTCGCGGAAGTCTTATGGCGAGACGGATTACAGAGGCTTATCCCTGCCGATAAGAAAGCAGAATACTTGAAAGTCTTTAACGCCGCCCCGGAAGCCGAAGTTATTTCAAGAGCTTTACGTTACCTTGTCCAGCAGGATTACATACGTCTAAAGGCAGACGTTATCCGCAAGGCCGAGGGATTTCGGAATAGGATAGCAGGAGCGATGAAATAAAATGGATTGGCAAGTCGTTGTTGGTGCTGGAATATTGGTTGGCTTTGGGCTTTTTATATTCTGGCTCATAACAGTAGCAGCCGATAATAACAACGGGGGAAATAAATAAATGCTGAAATACTTCAAATGTCCCGATGGTATCACCCGGCCTATATCCGAGTGTCTTTCAAAATGTCCTAGACAGGAGGGCCGGTGCTTGAGTTTGCCAACATTAACCTCTATCGGCTCACCCCGAATCTGGAAAGGCCGTCCGTCAACTACTCAACTTCTTAATCCAACACGCCTTGAATACCTACAGATTACCCACGACTACGCTATAGACCCTTTCGACCAAGCGTTTGCCCTTTTAGGCACAAGACATCACCAGAGATTAGACGCCGTAGCAAAGAAAATCGAGGGGTTAGAATCAGAGCTTTTGTTAAAGGGCGAAGTTTCCGGCGTGCTAGACCTCTTAGAGCCTCTTAACGGCGGCGAAGAATACCGGATGATAGATTACAAAACCTTTGGTTCATATGCCTGTAAAAAGCACATGGGGACAGACACAAAAGACGAATATGACCGCTTCAAATTAGCTTTGCAGATGAACAACTATAGGTGCATGGCCGAGGAACTAGGGTTTAACATCGTAGAATTAAAGGTACAAATCACAGTCCGAGACGGCGGTACATTTTCCGCAAAGCATAACGGGGTAGACCGGAATTTATATCTTCTGCCAGTTGAGATTCTACCCGATGAACAAGTCAAAGAATACTTTTTAACAAAGTCTTTCGCCTTAGACAAGGCTCTGAAAACCGGCGAAGCGGAATTATGTGATTACGAAGGACGTTGGGGCGGGAGAAGATGCACCGGATTTTGTTCCGTTATGGAATTTTGCCCGGAGGGTAGGGCTGTAAACAAATTGAAACCATTAGGAGAATAGATATGAATAAATTGAGAAACATAGTAGATGAAATCAGCGTTTTTCTGCTTGCAGGGTTTCTCTTATTTGTTGTAGGCTACTTAATATACTGCTGGATTCTTGTAGGAACTCATATATCAAATCGGCCACAAACAGATTCTCAAACCACCTTCGAGAATGGACGAGAAGTACAACGCTTTTGGTACGAGGGTTACATCACTACTAAAACAGGTGATGGTTGGGCGGAAATAATCTTTGAAAATGTGCCGGAAAATTAGGGGTATGGCGGTAAATAGACTACCTAAGATGGAGGAATAGAAAATGCTAAGGATATTCGGCGGATTCATCATAATTGTCATATGCGCTTTGTACTTAGCCGCCTATATTTATAAACCACCCGAAACTATGTTTTGGCCTATAACATATTCCGCCTTGCTGATAATCGGGATAGCCGAAGTTGTCATAGGATCGGTTTCTATAGCTAAGAAGAAATAGACTACCTAAGATGGAGGAATAGAAAATGAAACATTGGGGTAACTGCCTGATACTAATCGCATTAGGTGTGTTCTTATTTTTCATGGTAGAGATAATGGGGATAAGGGACTATCCACAAATTTGGAGCGCAACATATGTGTTAGTCCTTGATATAGTGGCAAAGATCATAGGAGCAGCATCGGTAATCACGGGATTGGTGCTCGTCATACTCTTTGAGCAAAAAGTAGATAAATAAGTTACCACCGATGGGAGGGGAACAGAAAATGATAGAAGGGACGTTGCTATTTTGGGTAAATAACACAGCCTCTTTAGGTGTCGGAATATATGCAGGAATATCATCATTCGATGATTACGGTTATTGGGCTATTTTATTCGGCGCAATCATTGGTATTATTTTCCGTTTATTTTTATCTCGTATTTTTGTAATCATAGATTAAGTTACCATCGATGGAGAACTAAAAAATGTTGAAGCGTACACTCTTAAGGCGTAAGACCCCACTCAAATCCTATACGCCTTTAAAATCCAGGACAAGGATTAAGATGGTCAGTAAAAAACAGGCCGTTAAAAACGCCTCCTGGCGCAAGGTAACGGATGAAAAAGCCGCAAGTCTAGATTATATTTGTCAGTGGTGCGGACACCCCGGTCAAAGGGTATCGCCGAAATTATTGGGATACCTGGACGGACACCATATCATAAAACGGCGATTCAATATACACACACCGGAAAACTGTTATATCGCTCACCGATTGTCTTGTCATAGATTCATTGAGGATAACAATATCAACGTGACCGAATACCCGGATAAAACGACTTTTGAAAATCGCGGGAAAATGTTATAAAAAACTATTGACATTAACTATAGCCTATTGTAATATAAGAGTATGACAAAGATAGACCTTGAACAATTAGACAAAGAGCTTCAGGTTTTAAAGAGGCATCAACCCCTTTACCGGATAATAAGGGATAGGCTTAAAGAGTTAGGCCACTGGAGATACTTAAAGCGCGGCGACCCTAAAAAGGGACTTAAATTAAAGGGAACGAAGGGAATCTAAACATGGAACTATACGAAGAACTTTACGGCTTTCTAAAAGAGATAGAGAAAGAACAAGAAGAACCTCTTTTTGCTAAAGCCTTTATTGCCGATTTTCTGGCTGAAAAGTTAATCAAAGCTGGCTATACTAAGCCTGTAGATACATCGAAATAACGGACGAGAAAGGACTTAACTGAATAGGGTGCATGGAGACGCATATGGATATACTGGATATTTTGGAAAACAGGATTTATCTACCCGCAAAGTACCCAACTACCGTAACTGATGGCTGTATCTGTGATTTTTACGGGCGGAAGAAAGGCGCATACTTAACACGTTCTGGGTTAGCGTCTGCGAATGTACCAGATGATGTTTTCCGCAACTTGAAAATAATGGCAAGCTCGTGCCGTAGGCTAAATAAAGTTTACGGACAATACCAAACGTGGCGTTATGCCTGTGTGCTATTATATCATCCAAAGACCAATACCAGTACCAAAATACAAGAGAGCTATTATATTTATTTCACAACTAAATATCAAGGGGCAAAGTTTTTTACTAACGCGAGACCCGACAATGTTGTTGCGGTAAGAACGGGTAATAAGTTAGTCGGGGTATTAATGCCCGTAAACACACGTTAGGAAGGGGACTTAACTGAATAGCTGCTGGTGTCCCTAGTCAAAACTATCGGTAGTATGCCGCAAGGCGGGCGTAAGCCTTACCGAGCCAGCACAAACCTACCAGTCACCTAAGGATAGGTGTAGTCACTGAACCTATTAAGGGCAGGAATCATGGTAGCTATGGTTCGGGAAACACCTTAATTGGTGCAACGGAATGATTACTAGACTACTGGCTGGTAGGAACCAAAGACTGCCGAGGAAAGGTTGATGAAGTTGGGATTGTAGCCCATCACTCCCGACAATAGGCAACATGGTTATGGGATACCGAGGGCGGATACGAGGGGCTGACACAGAAGCAAGTAGGTATCGTGGTTGGTAGGCAGTCTGAGGGAACTAGGGGGCAGGGTGAGGTGAAGATACTAGCCAACGACAATAAGTGCTAGTCGAGTGGTGCGGTAAAGTACACCAGCTATCCCCTGCCCTCTAGCCAATAAAGGAGAATAGAAGATGATAACAAAAGAAATAAACAATCGGTATTGTATCAACATAACTCGCAACGAGGCTTTGCTCATAAAAGAAGCACTGTATTTTTTCGCGGAAGATAGGAGCGCATCATCCAGTTGGGACTCGCAGATTGACCCTATTGTTGTTGACCAAATGCTAAAGAAACTCAATATTGTTAGTCCTGCCATCTAGCCGCTAAAGGGAGGTAGGAAAGATGATAACAGCAATCAAGAACCCGGCCAGAGAAAGCAGGCATGGCAGCAGGTAGTCGGGATATACGGTAATGCTATAGGAGGGAAATAAGCGATGGAAACAGGTGAAAGAGTCAAGATTGGTAAGGGGCAACCGTGGGAAGGCGAAGTGGGGACTTATATTAGGGAAGAAAATACCCTAGTCGGCATACGATACAGAATAGCATTAGATAATGGTTTTAGCGTGCTTCAATCTTACCAGGAGATAATAGAGCTTAAGGGGGAATAGAAGGAATGAAACGGCTTATGAAGTGTCCCAATGGCGATCTTTGCGATAGCAAAATCTGCCCACATAAAGGACTTCATGCCGATGTCGGTTATTGTTATACTAAATGCACGAATTTTATACCCTGGGTGGGATACTGTGAGCCGGGTCCTCCCGTCCCTCAGAGTAAGGGGTAAAAGAAGATGGACGAACTAAGAGAGAAAATAGCGGCTCATTACATGATCCAGTGTCAAAATAGCAAGGACTTCGAATGCCCGCACCTTGACACCTGTCTACATGAAGATAAGGATATTTGTCAGTGGCAGCTAGACTGCGCCGATGAACTTCTGTCCCTTATCAAGTCTGCCGGTTACATCAAGGTCCAGGGGGAACCGCCGATATTGAGCGATGAGGAAATAGCTTTCAAACGAGTGGGGCTAGTTCTAGCGGAGTTAGAAAGCGAGGGTAAGTGAAAACTTGTAAAGAGCTAAAATGCGTCTGTTTTGAGTGCCAGACCTATCAGGCACAACGCCGACAGTTAGCATGAGGGGAAATGGAGATTAACCACAAACAATTAGTTGAAGTAGGTGCTAAATGGCTATCCCGCCAGAGCTTTGGCATCGTTGTTTTGCCGGAGTATAGCAGGGCTAGTGGGGAAACTCCTGATGTTATAGGGTTTGGAAAACGTGAATCGCATGTAATTGAATGTAAGATTAGCCATACTGATTTTCTTGCGGATAAACGGAAGTGGTTTAGAGAAAATGGTAATGGTATGGGGAACTACAGATGGTATTTATCAATTGGTGTGATAACCCAAGATGAACTCCCTGATGGTTGGGGTTTGCTTGAATACAAAAACGGCAGAGTTTACAAACGTGTTGATGCTATTCCTTTTAAGGATAGTAAAATAAGAGCGAATGAATATCATATCCTGCAATCGCTGGCACGCCGAGCTGATATAAGAGGATTACTCCCACAGTTAAGAAAGGAATTATGAAACAGATAGACTTATCCTTACCAAAAGGTGCTATCTTCAGTGATGACAGACAATACCGCTATGCAATGCGAGTGGATGAATATTAAAGAAGTTTGTCAGGCTATCCCACCTGCCTATACAGAATACATCGGCAAGTTTCTTATGCAAGTTATCAAGGGACAGTCTTAGGGGGATGATATAGAGATGAAGAAACCTAAATTTTATCAGTGTAGTAAATGTGGGCGTTTTGTAAAGATAATTGCCGCCGGCCCGTATCTTGATGACTTCGGATATTGGGTAACGTATGAATGTAA
>Ga0172380_10001299_pt1 | contig 43171 bp, 51 predicted proteins | sample Leawe162metaG_FD_119747 | JGI IMG/M metagenome (GOLD analysis project Ga0172380, IMG submission 119747) | Leachate microbial communities from a municipal landfill in Southern Ontario, Canada - Leachate well 162 metaG | ecosystem: Engineered > Solid waste > Landfill > Unclassified | place...
GTGGCATTAATTGTTCCATCTTTATGATTGGCTGGAGAGTAGATGGTGTAAAGCTTTAAAGCTTCGCTATCAGAAGTATTGATGATGTTATGATTTGATCCGGCTGGAATAATGATAGCCGATCCATCTTCAATTGTATGCTCCACTTCATCAATAATTACCTTACCTGTTCCCTCCTCAATTCTAAAAAATTGATCAACATCATGAACTTCTTCACCAATATCTTCTTTTGGTTTCAAAGACATCAAAACTAACTGACTATTTTTACCAGTATATAATACTTTTCGAAAATTTTCATTTTCTAAAGTATCTTTTTCAATATTGGCATTGAATCCTTGCATAAAATTCCTTTACAAAGTAACTGACTGATTTCCAATAGACCTTAATTTCTCTAATAACTTTGGCACTTTATTCCATTTAATTTTATGTTGTGCATTACTATCACTTGGATCAATTTTAAGTTGTTGTTTAGCTTTAACATATTCTTGAAAATCACTTAATCTAATACCTTCAGAGGTAGTATAATCAAAAATATCTGATAACTTACTATAAAAATCACGTAATCTTTTTGAAAATGAATCAAGATCTATAGAACGATTACGTTGACCAGTTTCCATGATATCCATCATTTGCTTAACAACATTAGTCGCATCTTCTTTTATCTGTTGGGCAAAATTATCTAATTCATCACCAATCTTGCTTTTAATATATTTTGCAATACTTGCTGATGAAATTATTTGTCCATTATCATCAGGAACTAATTTTTTTGTATAATTGCCTTTATCACTATCATATTCACGTGTTAAACCTTTTTTTCGTTCTTCACGTTCTTTTTTCTTTTCTTGACGTGCTTTATCTACACTAAAAAAGAAAATTTTATATTCAATTTCCTTAGGCTCAGTACTTTCAGGATCTTTAACAAATTTAGGAATTAAATCAACTATTCCTTTAAATGAAAAAGATGTTTTTATTCTATAATCAGGCTGTCCACTATAACGTGTATATCCTCTAAATGTTTTTTCGCTAATAGTATCCATTCCTCCATCAGATTTAATTATAGAACCTTTAACTTTGCCATCATAATCTTTTCTAATTATAAATGCAGGTGTTTCTCCTATAAAACCAACAACAGCAATATGTTCACCTTCTTTGAACAATTTACCCATTTTAGTAGGATTCATCAAACTCACTGGTGACTGAATCTTAACAGAACCTTCACCACCACCATGCCAAACAATTTCTTTTTTCCATTCTTTCGGTAAATTTGAAAGAACATTTGCAAACTTATCAAAATTTCCAACTTTTGCTAACATTTAAAACTCCTTATTTTTTTTCTATAATTTCAGATTTTGTTTGTTTAATAGTTGACATCATATCTTTAACACCAACTATAACTTTTGTACCTAATATATATCCAATCAATGTCATCAAAATTGTCAACTGAGTATCTGGAATATCTATTCCAATAATCCATTTATATGCTGCAATTCCAAAACAAACAAGCATCATTGTTCTACCAATAGATAAATTACCATTCTCTGTTGCTGGTGCAGCAATTTTAGCAAGAAATTCTTTCATTTTAATTCTCCTTTAATTTTTGAAAAAATAACATTTTTTAAAAGACTTTCATCTTCATTCGATTCTTCCCAATCACCAAATTTAACTGATGCAGGAGTATGATGTTGCTTACTATAATTATCAACTAACAAAGCTTTATCTATTATTTTCTTTAGCTCATTCAAACTTTCTTTATCTGTATAAAATTTTTGCTGATTCTTCAAATTAGCAAATGATCCTGACTCTACAACAAATGTAGGTCCTTCACCTTCATCTACAATTTTAAAGGTAACACCTGAATTACCAACATGCCAATATGTTTCACCTATAACTCTCATTTTTAACCTTTATAGTAATGTTGCTAAGAATGTGTCAATTTTATGTAATTCCTGATATTTAGTTTTAAAAGTATTTGCTACTGTCGGATCCTTAGCATGTAGCAATACTGTTATCTCAGCATTCTTTTTTCTAATATTATCTATAGCATCTCTTAGATCATTTACCACATCTTCATATGGTGTACCTACTAATTCTGATTCCTTACGTTCAGCAGTTTTTAAAATCGAATCAATTATACTGCTTAAAACTATGTCTCCTGTATCAAAATAATCTTCACCTCTTAACATATTCATAATTTCTGTTTCTTCATCTTTAGCTAAATGAAAAAACTTTAAAGCTTTTTCAGCATCTTTCTCCCAATCACGTTTATTTTTTACTTTATCATAAACTTGTTTTGCTATACTATCATAAGAAAGACCATTAGCATTTTTGTTAATAAACTGTAAACTTGAATGTACTTTATGAATATTAAAATCTAATTTTTTCTTTTTCAAAATATCTTTAGCATCCTGTAATGCTTTATAATTAACAAAATGTAAATTCTTTTCATCACCAGGCAATTTATATACCGAATCACCTAAATGTTTCTTCAACTCATCATGTGTATCTTTTAAACCTTTATAATTTATCATCTGCATTCTATCTTTTGCTTTTGTCGTTGGAGCTTTTACAACTTTATGATTACTCATATCTGCATTTGGATGTTCTTTTTTATACTTGTCATAAGCTTCCTGCGATGTAAAAAGACCTGCAGTTTTCAAAATCGAATCAATAATCATATTATCCATAATTTTTCCTTTATACTTCAATCCACTCAGCAGAAATATCTGCCTCATTATTATTTTTCTTTTTCTCTATTTTAAAAACAAGTTTAAATTTAACATTATCTTTTTTCTTTATTTGTGAATTAACAAATGCAGGAAAATCTTTCACAATTTTCTCAATATCACCAAATTTAGCATCATCTATCTTAACTACAAACTTTATAATATCATTATTATCTACTAACGTTTGTTCTTCTTTTTGTGTACCAAATCCATGACTAAAACTAGCATCTTCAATTGTTACCTCTATATTATCAAAAACATCATCAATTTGTTTCTTCAACATATCTATCTGTTTCAAAACAACATTAGAATCATCATCTACATTTTTAAAATGCACTTCTATACTTTTAGCAATAACCCATCTTGCTTCTTTTACAATTAAATCAACAATATTTTTCATCATAATTTATACTTCATATTAAAACATTAGAAAATTCAACCCTTAGTAAACAAATTTTCTTTTACACAATTTTCTTTACATTCATACTGTTCTTTATCTTTCCAACACTTACAATGTTGACAAATATCTTCTGAAATATACTTAGTCAAATATTTACAATAAGCCATCTAAAACCACCTTAATTTTCTTTAATATAATTCAACCTTATAACAATCTAATTGAATCAAGAAACTTCGTAGACTTATTCCTTAATCCATCTAGCTTCTTTCACAATATCTTCTACCATATCTACAGGATCTGTAACTTTATCTAATCTATCAGTATGATACCGTTGAATAAAATCTTCATACTGTGCAGTTTTAACAGACTCTTTAGCATCAACATACTTCTGAACATAATCTGTCAAATATTTCTTAACCCAATCCCAAGCTGCTTTATAATCTAAATCATTACCTCTACCAGAATTATCTTGAATAGATCCATAATCATAATCTTCGCCATCTAATTTCACCAAATTAGTATTACCAGCATTTATTGGTGGTATTAAAACAAAATATGATGTCTTACCAGTATTTATATTCCCTGGATACGGCAATTTAACATTGTCATACCCAAATCCTAATCCTTTTCGAAACTGACATTTAAAATACAAATTAGCACATTCCCAATCACCACCTGCTGCCATTAACTCACAATTAAACTCCCATTCAGTATCCTTATTCTCTTTAACTACTATTGTCTTTCTTTCTTTAACAGACTCATTATTTTCTAAATCAAATTTTATTTTAAAATGATCACAAGCATCATTAAATTTCTCATACCACAAATCTCTAGCTATCTCTGAATACTGAAATACCTCTTTATCTTTATGTATAGTCTTATAATCAAATTTCAAAGATGTCAATATCTTATTAGCAACTTTCAAAATATTCGGTTTAACATTATCTATGTTATGTATAAATTTCTTCATTTCATTCAAATCATCAAATGAATAATATTTCAATCCAATACTATCAACAAATTCTTTTTCTCTCTTTGTTCCTTCTCCACCTCTATAAAATACTATGTAATCAGACATTAACATATCACTTAACTCATCATATATATTTTTTTCTGCTATCCAATTTTTATCAAAAGGATCAACAAAACTAATAGTAGAAAACTGACGTTTAATCTCTTCACGCCATTCATTACCATCACTACAATCACCGCCCAAAAATATCTTTTTCATATTTATTACTATTTGATTAAAACAATAGAAAATTAGCTTATTATTTTAATTATATTGATAATCACATTTTTAAAGGAAACACATGACCATCAAAAACTTATTCAGAAAAAAATTAACTTCAGATGAAGCAATGTCTATTTTAGGTCTATCTAACATGCAATATAATAGCATGCACTTCGTATATCTAAAATAACTTATCGGAAATTTGAGTGAAGAATGGCAATGTGTCATACTAAACAATGGTATTTTGTTTTAAAACAAAATACATTTTATTTGCCAAATGATGCTTCTCCAGCAGAGCGCCTTTATTGTGTTCAACATAATATTACAAAACGACCAAAATGTAAATGTTGTGAAAATCAAGTCAAATTTTATTTTGATTCTTATAGAAAATATTGTTCGATAAAATGTGTTAGAAATGATCCTGATGCACTTGAAGCTCAGAAACAAACTTGCATAAAACGTTACGGAGTAGAAAATGTTTTTCAGTCAAAGATAACAAAACAGAAGAAAATCAACTCATATTTGAAACATTATGGTGCAACGCATTGGAATAAAGTTCAAGCTAATAAGAATAGAGTTGAAAAAACATGCTTATTAAAATATGGAATTAAAAACACTTTTCAATGTACTAAAACAAAAAATACTTTTTTAAAAAAATATGGTGTTGAAAATCCATTCAAATCAGATATTATCAAAGAAAAGATTCGAAAAACTTTCATAAAGAAATATGGCTTTGACAATCCACAGAAAAACAAAAAAATAAGAGAGAAAGTTAAAAAGACATGTTTGTTGAAATATGGTGTAGAGCATCCTTTACAAAATCCTGAAATATGCGAACGAAATCAAAAATATCGAACTAAACATGCTATAATTAATGGAATTAATATTTCTTATCAAGGTTATGAATTAGTTGGTTGGAAAACACTATTAAATTCTGACATCAAATTTTCTGAAATATGCTACAAGAAAAAAGAGATGCCAGTAATTACTTTTATGTGGCAAAACAAAATAAAAAGATATTTTCCTGATTTTTATATTCCACATAAAAATTTGATAATAGAAATTAAAAGTACATGGACTTATAAAAAATATCTTCAAATCAATGTTCTTAAAAAGCAAGCTGCAATTAATTTGGGATTTAATTTCGAATTTTGGATATGTTCAGACAAGAAAATTTTGGAGAAAATATGAAAGTTCTGTTTTTAGATATCGATGGTGTATTGAATTCTGAGAAATCCTGTAAGGCTAACGGAAAAAAACTACATAATGATAATCCACACATCATGCACATCCGCTGGCTAAATTATATCATATCAAAAACACAAGCAAAAATAGTAATCTCCTCCACATGGAGAAATTCTGCTTATTACGGACAAATGGGCAGATTTCTTGAAGAATGCGGTTTAATTGGTGAAGTAATCGCACAAACGCCAAAACTTGATGCATTCAGAGGAACTGAAATAAAAACATGGCTATTAGAACATAAAGACAAAATAATAAAATACAAAGACTCAACATGGTACTCTCATAAAGAACCAATAGAATCTTTCGTAATTCTAGATGATGATTCAGATATGATTGACATGTCACCAGCACTTGTATTAACTAATGAAAGATTCGGCCTAACAAAAAAAACAGCAACAGAAGCAATCAAAATTCTTAACCACAAATCTTTATGGAAACAAAAATGGTCAAAATTATACATAAACTAAAATGGCTCCAATTACGGAGCCAAAATTACCAGTAGATTATTCTAAATTTATTTATTATGAATAGGCGTATCTATCGTCTTACCATTCTCATTCATAACATAAGCAGCCTTAATACAATCTTTAATAATAGCAACAAAATCAGTATTTCCAAGATCTACTAAAAACATACATACTGTTTCATTATTATCATCAACACTAAACCTATTCTCTATATCCCTATACTTATAATAAGTATTCTCTCAATCAGCTTCCTCAAACAAAATACACGGCAATATAACTGCTGTCTTATACGAAATATTTGACGACTCAAAAACATGAGTACTCGTATCAGTAATAACCTTTAAATACATAAATTTCTCCTTCTTGTAACTTGTTAATTATTTCTATCTTCTATCTACTGGATATTTTTAAGTTGTTGTTGACATTAAACAAAAAAAAAGGATTGGTAAGAAATTACCAATCCTTTTATATAAATAAGAATTAACTTATTATTAGCGAGTTATAGCTATTTTAGCTACGCCTCTTGGATTCCATACGCCAATTCCGATTTGTTCGAAAATTGACCAGCCGATAAGGCGTGCATCTGGATCATCTGCAGGAAGAACTGTGATATCAATTCTTTGAGGAATGATAGCAAGGAATTTTTCTTCTGTGCAAACGTAAACTGTGCCGATAGGAACCACTCTTGAAACTATGATATCTGCACCCCAGATATTAGCCATGAGACCTGTTGCCAATAAACTCTTTTGAGTTACTGGATCAAGTTGATCACGTCCGAATTTTCTGATGTCAGAATAATCTCTAGCATTCATAAACATGCGAGCAACACGGAGGTCATGTTTTTCAATTTCTGCAAATGCATCTGCAAGAGCATCTCTGTCGAGAGCACCTGCTACGCCGATTGTAGTATTGAATGGAAGACCAGTTGCAGGGTTTACCTGAGCAGTTGCGAGATTAAGAGCACTGAAGCCTAAATCATCTTCTGCTGCTTGGATTTCCTGTTTCGCTTTGTCCTGAGCTCTATCGATCAGGTTATAGCGTCTTTCCTTTACTTGTGTAAAAGGAATTTTTGGATTAGAAGCAAGTTCGAAAAGAGGAATAAGAATTCTTTTTCCTTTAACGATTGTTTCTGGAGTTTGACCTTCTTCACCGATCACGATTGCTGGGACATTTACGTCTCTGTCGTAATAAGGAAGAGCGCCCTGAGGAAGAGGATCTACTACTGCAGCTCTGCGGAAAACTCCTTCGTAATCTAGACGTTCACGAAGAGGATTTTGCATCGAAGCAGCGAGTTTCATCTTGCCTTCGGATGTGAGGAGCAATTTTTCAATTGTTCTTTCTTTGTCTTGTGTAGACATACCGGACATGTTTGTTTTCTCCTGCTTTTACAGTTTTGAGTTGAAACCTAGCCATGGGTCTGAGGCAACAGGTGCTTTTGCAACAACTGCTACTACTACAGAACTTGTAGCTGAGTCTTTGGTTAATAGACCGTTCTTAGAGCAATAGAGAAGTTCTCCTGCTGCGTAAGTAAGATCCGCATTGTTTGCCTCATTACGAGTTTCGTAGATGTCTGTCTCATACGAGCCCATGGAGGTCATGACTGTGAGCTTTCCTGAAGCTACAGCTGGTGTGTTTTCGAATGGGGCCATAGCAGCATCATTGAGAAAGAATCCGACAGGAAGTGAAGCACCATCATTGATGTCTACTTCATAATTGTCAGAGTACTTTGCAATCATACCACCCAGAGCTCCGTCCGGCGTATCAGCCGTAATTTGGGAAGAGGTCATCCCAGCAGCGCCAAAATTCTGTTTAGAAAATGCGCCAGAAGCCAAAGTTGATAGAGCGTTTCTATCACCAGGGTAAACGATTCGAAGAGCCATTCGGCTATCTCCTTGTTAAGTGAAACTTAAAAAATATAGGGACTTAAAAACATTATTAGTAAAATTATAAAGGCAATAGAAAATTCAGCGAAAAGTTTATATCATTTGGTGTAATAAATTTTTTAGGTTTATTACACCAAACTTATATATAATAAGGGAATTACTCTGAAACTTTTCTCCAAATAGATTCCAATTTGCTAACTTCAGGATCATTAGCAAAAGTATTTTCTTCAACTGATGCTGATTTGTCAAAACCAAAACCATCAATCATTTTTCCATCATTTGCTCTTTTGAGTACTGGTGGAGTTTTCTTTTTAGCAGTTTTAGGTTCTTCTTCAGCGATTTCATCATCTTGTTTTTCTTCTGTTTCTTCTTCAATAACTTCGTCATCTTGTTTTTCTTCTTCGACTTTTTCTTCTTTTACTTCTTCATCTTGTTTTTCTTCAATCACTTCTTCTTTTACTTCTTCAGTTGCAACTTTTTGTGAAGAGCATTTTGCTTCGAAATCTAAAGCTTTTTCTTCTGCTATGTCTGCAAGTTCATCTTGTTTATCAGCTTCAAGTTCATCGCCTTTTGCTTCTGCTTCTTCTGCAGCTTTACGATATTTTGATGCTATTCTGTGATATTTTTTAGCAGCCATCATCATGATATCCATTTCTGCATCATCAGTTGTTTCTTGTTTTTCTTCAACTTTTTCTTCTTTAACTTCTTCTTTTACTTCTTCAACTTGTTTTTCTTCTTTAACTTCTTCTTTTATTTCTTCAACTTGTTTTTCTTCTTCAACTTTTTCTTCTTTTACTTCTTCAACTTGTTTTTCTTCTTTAACATCTTCTTCAATCATTTCTTCAGCAAGTTTTTCATAAGAAGCAGCTTTTGTTTCTGCTATTTCAGCTTTGTTATCAAGCTGATCAGCCATTTCTTCATCACCATCCTGTTGTGCATCTTCTGCAGCAACTCTGTTTACTCTAGCTATTCTTTTGAGACGTCTTGCTTCTTTAAGTGCTTCAGTAGGAGTTTCGAATTCTTTTTCTCCTGCAGTTTTTCTTTCGAGTCTGTCGATTTCAGAAGATTCCATATTTACAATTTCAGCAACTTTTGTTCTAATTGTTGTGAAATCATTTTTAAGATCGCCACTTGCTACAAGTTGTTTTGCAATTGCAAGGCCTCTGCGAGCTTTTCTTTCTATAACTCTTTCTTTTCTTTCATTGATGAGCTTAGATTGAAGTTTGATAATTGTTTTCTTGAGTGAAGCAAGTTTTGTTTCATCAAGAACATCATCTTGTAGTTCAACGTCTGTGCTAAGATCATCACCTGTAGCATTTTGCATAACTTCATCTTTACTTATTTCGTGAAGTTCTTTTTCAGTAGTTACATCTGGAGAAGCAGATGTGTCTGTCATTTGTGCTGATTTCTTTTCGAGTTCTGTAAGAAGTTCTGAAGCGAATGTTTTTGCTTCAGCAGGTTCGAAAGTTTCTGATGATGCGGTTACTTCACGAATGAATTTATCGCCATCATAAATACGTACTTTTGAACCAGATTTGTGAATTTTAGCTTTCCATTGAAATGCCATGTGTAATGACTCCTTTTGAGAAAATTAAGGTTTATATTAACTTGATCAATTCGTTACAATTTGAACAAACAACAAAACAAGCATTATAACTAGCTTGTTTTTTGTCGGTAACTAAATCATCAATAGTGTATTTATCTTCGCTATTGCATTTTTTGCAAATTAAATTTGTATATGATTTTTCTAATACTGAAGCATTTATTTTAGAAGCAGTAACAGAAATACCATCTTTTTTAATATTATCTATAGTTGATATTCCGAAGTTGATTGACATAAATGCAAACTTTTTCTGTAAAATATCTTCTTCAGATTCTTTATTGATTGTTGGATACATTTCAGAAAAAGAAACAGTCATATTAGGCATAGCATTTTTATACCATACCCATCTTTGTTCTGCTTGTCTAAAACCGCATGTCCATATTTCTTTAGATGCTTTTTTATCTTCTATTTCTTCATCTTTTAATAGATTTCTTCTTTTTAATATTTTAATAGCTTCTAAAGCTGCTCTTGCTGGTGATTTTGGAAGTGTATCTAAAATTTTTAAAACTACTTCATCACCTTTTGTAAAAATTGCTTGTGTATCAACACGAATTACTTTAAATCCATCATATAATTCTATAACATCATCAGCACGTTCTTCAAGTTTTTTAGGACTAGAAAATTTTTCAATTAGTTTTGATAGAATATTCATATTTATTTTTCAAGTGCCTTGATGAATTCTTTATTTGTATTTTCTTCAATATATTTAGTTGAATTGCCTGCTGATTGTTGTTCGTTTCTAATATCTACAAAATCTGATTGTACTGGACCAATTTCACGTTTATATTGAGATGGATGTAGATCAAAATCTCGATGATATTCGTTGGGTCTTTTAATTAATGCAAAACTTAGTTTTTTTTAATTGGGAAATATACTTTTTCATTAATTTCTGTTTTATATATTTCAAAATCATTATTTGATGATACAAATTCAAGTGTTTCATCTTTTGAAATAAGTGCATCACCATCTTCATCATAAATATATGTATCATTTTCTTTCGAAACAGGAATATCTTTTGAAACTTTAAATGATTTTCCAAATGCTACTTTTTTGACAGTTACATTAGATTTTCTAATAGCAACATTTGGATCAGCAATAAATTCATCTTTTGTAAGATCAAACATAATTATATTTTCTATTTGATCTTTTGTTAGTTTTTGTATAGCTCTCCAATCAAAACCTAATTCTGTCAATCTTGATTTATCTGCATAAGAGACAAAAGCTTCTACTATTTTAGATTCGATTATAAAGTTACATTTTGAGCATTTTGAAATACCATTATCAATTGATGCAGCTTTAAATTTCCATGTTTGTTCTGAATGTGAACAATTAGGGCAAATTATTTTTGAAACTTTAGAACTTATGAAATCTTCTTTTTCACAAATAGTTTGTTGCTGCTGCTGATTTTCTATATTTTCTATTGTATCAAAATTATCAGTTGTGATTGAAAAATCTTTTTGATTTGAATCATTTTCTATAGGATGTAAAGCCGTTTTACCAAAAAATGATTTTATTATTTTTTGAAGAATTGATGATGATTGTTTTTCTTGTTGCATAGTACTAGAAATAATATTTCTAATATTTTCTAAATCATTAACAGAAAGATTATCTTTTACATTTGTATCAGCTGTTTTAACTTCAAGATCACCATTATTTTTAATTGTCATTTCCATATCTGCTGATGCAGCTTTTAAAAATGTATTTCCAGTTGTAAAATTTTCTATTTTACTTGTTAAAATATTAGCTAATAGTTGATTGCTTAATTGAGAAGATGAAAGTATTTTGCGAAATACTGCTCCAGCAAAAGCTGGATTAGCTACTAAAGATACATCAAAAAAAGTATTTCCTTTGCATAATTCAGCAGCTTTTCTTAATTTACCATCAGCACATTTGAACATTCTACCTTTATTGCCAGGTTTTACGTGATCGCAATAATCTTTAGAGTCTTTTGCTTCATTGCCACAAATTGTACATACTGTTTTTTCAGTAGAACAACCCATAGAAACAGCATTAATGATATTAGCTAAAATATTATTAACTAAATCTTCATGTCGTTTATCTACAGAAAAAAGAACATCTATTAAAATTGTATCTGGCAATTTTCTTGCAATTGCATCAATACATTTTCCTTTAGCTTTTTCTAAATTTTGATCATGTTCAACGAAAGTTATTGCACGTCTAAAAGATGGATAATCTGATTTTAAATCTTCAACTGCCCATGCATCATCATTGTCATTTATATATTTTTCTGTTTCAGGTGTTATCCAATAACCATTTTCTTCTGGTGTAACACCAGCCATGATTGTTGTATGTATATAAATAAATTTTTCAGGATCTACTTCAGCTACTATTTCAAAATTAGAAGTTTTATCTGTTTTTGCTTCTTTTTCAACTGGAATATCTATAACTGCTGTTTCTAATCCTGCAGATTTTTTAAAATCAGACCATTGGTCTAAAGTTGATATTACTTGAGAATTAGCAATTTTAAAAATCGATCCAATTTTTTGAAATGGCATTATATTTTCCCTCTAGAATTTAGATAAAACGAAATTATAAACACTTTAGAAAATTCAGATTCTTACATTGTGGCTGAAAATGCTAAATATAATGAAGTATTATTTTTAGGAGCAACAGCACAATATCCAAAACTTTGAAATCTATCTGTAATAGGATCACCATTAGGATAAGTATGAATAGGAAATAAAGCTGTATCAGATTCATCTTCTATTGTGATTAATCCATTTTCAGATACATATAATTTATCATTAGGTTTGTATTGTAATGAAACAATTGGTCCTAACCCATGTCTTGCTAAATATCCTAATTTTTCAAATGCTAAAGTATATGCAAAACAATTTCCATACATAACAACAGTAGTACCATATGTTAGATTAGATTCTTCAGTAGCTGTATGTTTAAATTGTGCATCATTTGAACCATATATTAAAAAAGCACTCCATCTACCATCTGCTATATCTATTGTTGGTGAAGAAGATGGATCATCAACGAATTTAACAAATTCGCCTCCATTCCATTTTTTATTTAATAAGTTTTGTGATATTTTACATGGTAAAGTATTGCCACGTAAATATATGACTATATTTTTATCTAATGTTGGTTGTAATCCAAATAATGTATTTGATATTTTAACGCCTATTATATTTTGACTCATTATTACATCCTATTCTGTTCAAGGAATCTTTCCTTAAGATCTATTGAGTTTCTATGTCCTTTTTCATCTTTTATTTTATGTCTAGTTGTTAGCATTTCATTATCAGTTTGTCTATTACCATCATTAAAATCATTTGATCCTATAGGATCATTAAAAAAACCTTGTTGTTGTAAAAATATAGAAGCATCACCAACACTATTTGATTTACCTTTAGCAGTGATTTGTTGTTGTGGTGTTACTTCTTCCATTATTTGATCAACTAAAACATCTTTTAGTTTAGTTAAATATTCATCTATTTGTTGTCTTGTATGTAAAACATTATCATGTTCAATCATAAATCCACAACTTTTACATAGATGTATTTTAACAATAAGTTTTTGTTTAGTTTTATATAAAGGTGTTTTACATACAGGACAAATAAAAGTTTTAGATTCTAATTCTTGTCTTGTAGGTCGATAAATTCTACCTTTATCAAAATAATAAAGCGATTGTTTTTTCATTCATAATTCCTTAAGATAAATCTTGAAGCTTTTTTAGTTGTACTTGTAATTATATCACTAGCAATTTTTTTTACTATATTTGTTTGTTTATTCATAAGCTTCACAACCCTTATTTTTAAAATTCCTTTTCCATTTATTGTAGGTAATCCAAAAGCATCAGTTCCTATTTCTTTTACTACAACCTTTTTATTTTTAAAACGGCCAGTTAAAATAACATCACCTATTTCAATTGGTATTTGTATCATAAAAATTTCTTTTGTTTCTTTTTATAATCTGTTGGTACAACATAATTACTGAAAATTGGAATACAAGCAGCAACATGTTTGCATATTAAATATTTTCTTTTTTTATCTCTTACATTAGGTGTAGAACCATCAGAATATTGTCTTTCACTATAATCTTTTTTCATTGCATTATAATCAGCACCATTATATTTCCAAGCATTACAATTACAAGATACTTCTATATCTCTTCCTATCATATCTGGAGATGTTTGACCTTTTAATAATCTAAATCTAACATTATATGGTCCTTTGCTCCATTTTTCATTACATTCTACTTTAAAAATCCATCTACCTATTTTAGGAGTTGCTTTAGTTAAACTTGCATTGCAACCTTTTTCATATTTTACAGATTTAGCACTTGTATTTAATAATTCAGCTATTGAATAAGCTTTTTTAATAAAAGCTGATTTTCTCATTAAACTTGCTACTGAAATTATATTGAATAAATCTTCTTCTTTTAACATTTAAAACCTTATTATTTTTCAAATATTTTTTCTACTTCAACTCTAATTACTTTTCTTTTTTCATCAGAATCATATGTTTTAGCCAATTTAGTTTCTATAGAAAAAGAATTATCTAAAATTTGATCTGCAAATTTTTCTTTTGCTATTTCAGTTTTTTCAGATAAACTTCCATTTTCTATTTTTTCTGCATAAAATTGTGGTAAATATTTTCTTAAAACTTTTATTCTTTCTCTTGAATTACCATTTGAAGAAATTATTTCATCTTCTAAAGCTAAAGCAACTCTTCTAGAATTTTGACTCATTTTTATTTTGAACATTTTATCTGTCCAACCATCTTTTTCTATTTCTTGTTTTGCTACTTTTAAAGCTACTTCTTCTTTTTTATCTTCAGGAATTAAAATTGATTCCATTGTTTCATTAGCAAATAATTTAACTTTCTTTACATCAGTTCTCTCAGGTTTTTGCCTTTTTTCTAAAGGTACTTCTAATGCATCAACTGAATCTTTAACTCTTCTTCTTATTCTATTAACTCTTCTTTCATATTCTCTTTCATCTCTTGTTTCAGCAATTTTATCAATTTTGTCAATGTTGTCAATTTCGCCTTGTTTGATTATTTTATCTTTATTAGCAAACATCATATTACCTTTATCTTCTTCAGGTAATTCGACGCCTAATTCTTTTGCTCTTTGTTTCGCAATAGCTGGTGCTAATACCCTTCCGACCTCTGTAGCAACACCTCGCATCTGTTCGAAATAGTTAATATCCAATGGAGTTCCTTGGAATTTTTCTAGTCTCTGTTTAACTGTTTCAGGATCAAGACCAAATGATTCCAACCATGTTTGCATATCAACTTGACCTTGATTAACCATTTGTGAAAGCATCTGTTTGTGAGCAGTATCATCAACAAAATTCAATCTATTCCATTTTATTTTAGGATATATATAACGAATTTGTTTTTCTTTTTTTAGTGTACCTTGAACATATTCACACCATTCGTTTCTTTTAGCCATTGGTAAAAACAAACTATTTATAATCCATGCTTCCAATCTTTCTCTATAAATAGAATATCTTTGATTCATTACTTCAAGAACTGTTTGTCCATTAGCAAATGATCCTTCACCTAATAGAAAACTTTTATTTATCATTAATCCAATGAATAATTCTTCTGTGATCCAATTCCATTCTGAATCAAGTTGCATCATAGATTGACCAGTACCAATTAGTTCCCAATGTAATTCGTAGTTAGTTATGATAGCATGATCAGGATTATTAAATGCTAAATCAACTTGTTCACGAATATCATCAATATCTACATTTGATGCATTTTCTGTCCATAACAAATGTTTAGGTGTTAAATGTCTTGATGCAATTGCATCTTGAGCTTGACGTAATCTGTCTTTATATACTAATGGTTTGAAATTTCTTTCAATTAAAGAAGAACCAATAGAATCATAATCTGCCATTTTATAAGCTATATGTGCTATATTGGATCCTAAATTAGCATCTGTATTTAACGGTATTTTTTTTCCACTTCTTATTAGATCAATAACATCTTCTGGTAAACTTTGATAAAGTAAACCAGTTTTTGGATGATTTTCACCGTTTGATACTATTTCTTTTAAACGATCATTAGGTCTTAAATCAACCCTCATTTTATTTGTAAATTCTAATTTATCTATTTCTACATAATCTGGATCTAGTAAAGTAATTCTAGTCCATCTTCCTTGTTTATCACTCCATTGTGAAAAAGGAAAAACATTACCAATTTTATAATATTCTACACCTATTTGAAGTAATTTATTAAATAGATCCAAATTACTTGTAGCACACATATCTTCATATTCAGATCTAATTTCTTCACATTTTCTTTTATCAGAACCAGTAGGTTGTGTTAATCTTATAGTTGATATTGGAAGTTCTGCGTGGGCATCTATAGCTGTTGCAACTAAAGCATCATATTTATAAAAATATCTACACCATGCATTTATTTCAATTGGATCACGAGGCATCAATAAAGAACTTGGTTCATATTCAGGATGATAGAATTGAGGACTACCCATTCTAACATCTGTACCACCACAAGATGCAGTTTTAGTCATTTTACTTGACATTTTATTAATTACATTCAAGACTTTTTGATTATATTTTCTTGGCTTACCTTTGTAAAATTCTGAAGATAATATCTTCGAATCATTGCCAAATTTCATAATCGCACCATCTTTGTGAATTAATTTTTTGCGATTGATCATTGATTTCTCCAGTATAAAACTTTTTAATCTATGTTAATTTTTATTTAATTTTTGAGTTCATTTATTGTTTCAGGAATTTCATGTTGCAATTTTCTTTTAACATCACCTTTTTCTAACCACTTCCAAAATTTTAATAATTTAGGAATTTTTTTAAGAATGACAATTATTTTATTCAATATTTTTTTCATTTATTTGCTACTTTATGACGATACTGCCATAACATTTGTTTTTCATTTAACAAATAATCATAAATATCTTGTACATTTGCACCAATTTGTGGTGCTAACATATTAGCTAATTCTTGAAAACTACAATCAGATTGATTTAATTGTGCTTCTATTAGTTCTAATTGTTTAGTATTAAGATTTGCTTTTTTAGCGAAAATTATTTGTTTAATCATTTTTTCCATTGATGCCTCTTAATCATTTATTATCAATAATTTTTTAACTCCATAACTTTGTCCTTTTGGAATAAAATGCCATCCGTGAGTATCTTCTCCAGAACCATCCTTATCTTCTTTAGAAAAAATAAATAGAATAGAATTTTTAGTTCTTGGATTTGTTAGTTTTACGCCAAATTGTTTAGCCTGTGCAATATTAATATTTTTTTCAATTCCAGATAATTCAAATACAAAACTTTTTGTGCTATTATCATACCAACGTTTTTCAATTTCTAATTCTATTGGTTGTCCGAAAGATAATCTTCTTAAAGCTCTTTTTATAAAAGATAATTTTGATGCAGATTGATTTATTGAACTATTTAAATCTGCATTATCAACTATGTTAAAATTTTCTATTTTCTTTTTCAACATGTCAATTTCAGCTTGCAAATCTTTTTCTTTAGATAAATCTTCTATTTGTTTTTTTAATGTGTCTAATTCTTTTTGAACATTTTCATCTGTTACTGGCTGACTTTCACTTGTAGTTTCTTCAGTAATTGAAGTATCTTCAGAAGGTTTTTCAGTAGTTTCAGAACCAACCTCGGAATTTTCTGTAGAATCAAGTGAATTTAATTCTTTTTCAATTTCAGCTAATTCTTCTGGAGTTTCAGCTTCTTCTATTTTCTTTTCAAGTTCTTGTGCTTTATCAGCAGATTTATTCATTTTTTTAGCCTCTTATCTTTTAAAAATTCAACATTTTTATATGCTAATGATAATGAAGATACATTTTTAGTAAGTTCATTATTCAAGTCCAAATAATGCATATTTAATTTTTTTAATTTATTTATATAACCATCTACTGCAATATCTTTTTCATATTGTAATGAATTTAACTGTGTTGTTAAATGTTGTGTTTGTTTTTTTAATGATGAAATAGTATCTAAAATTTCAGTAATTATTTTCATCTATAGCATCCTGTTCCAAAACATTTTTTTCCAACTAATCCAGCATTTTTTGCTTTCATCAAATTCGTTGAAATTTTATTATTTGTTAATCGTCTCTGATATCCTAAATATGAATTTGCATATTTATTTGTTCTGGTTCCTGTTATACTTGCAGTATTTTGAAGTATTTCTTTATCAGTGGCAATATATGTAGCATTTGCTAAAACGTCTGCCAAGTCATCCTCAACTATTGTACCTTGTGTTGGAGCTTCTACTTTAAATTCTCTTTTTCCAACTTTTATTTCTTGTAATGCTTTTAATTCTGCTACACCTTCTTCACATTGAAATAAATCCATTTTACTTTCATAAAACATTGAGCGTAATTTACCATATATTTTCATATTATAATTTCTAGTAAATGGAGTTTTTTGTGCATCATATCCGCGTTTCTTCAATTTATTAACTGCACTAGAGCTATCATATTGGTCATATACTATTTTAGCAATTTTGAATCTATTACACAAACCGAAAATATAATTTTCTACGATTTCTGAATCTATATATTCTAAATCATATGATTCAGAATCATTACTTTCTAAAGTCCATTTTTTCCATTTGTCAACTACAACAATTTGTTCTTTTGATTTTACGCCTTCTTTTTCTATTTCACGTAATTCTACATGTACCATACAAAGACAATATCCATTTCCTTTAGAAGAAGGGTCAACAGCTATATAATGAAGTACATTATTCAACATTGGTACAGATGATTCACCATGTCTTTTTATTGCTGCATCTATTTTTTCAGGAAATTTGAAAAAACCAGCAGCTACTGCAGAAAATTCAGCACCAAATTCTGTATTAAATGATTCAGGATTTCTAGCTCTTTCTGAATCCAAAAATTCAAATGTTATAGTATCATTCATTTCCCATGTTGGTAACTGGAACATTCTTTTATTTTGATCACCAGGTTCTTTTTCAGAACCTTTAGCTTGTAAAAATAAAGAATAAAAAATTCCACTTTTTGAATATGGAGAAGATACACATAATATTTTACCATCCATACCAAATGTAGCTATAGATGGAGATACTGCTTCATAAATTACTTCGCCAGATCTATTTCCATCATTATCAATATAATGCGCAACCTCATCAAGAATTGCAACAATAACAGTATGACCGCGAATACCTCTAGCAGTACATGCTAATGCTTCAACTAATATTGAAGCATGTTGATCTAAAGCTTTACCATGATACCTAACTTCTTCTTTTAAAAGTTCTAAATCTCGTTTGGTTCTTAATCTTATTTCTGATTGTGTTTTACTTTCAACATATGGTAAAAACCATTTAGAATTTAAAATTCTATTTTGAGTTGCTTTTGCTAAAATTAAAGCTTGATCTGATGTTGATGCAATATTGATAATTTTAATTAATTCACCTTGAGGTAATTTATAATATCTTTGAGGATCACCTTTAATAATCAATTTATATGCTTCATATGAACTAATAATTGATGCTATAAAAGTTTTTCCTGAACGTCGTCCACAAGCTAAAATCAATTCTGTACAAGAATTAATATTTTGTGGTGTTAATAAATTAGTTCGTCCTTGAGCAATTAAAAAATTAGCATATTCAACTTCAGTAAACATCACACCTTTTTTATCAAAAGGATATGAACGAATATTTATATATTTGTTTGTATTATCTAATGGAAGATTATAAAAAACTTTTAATACAAATCTTTCAGCACCATGTAAAGGTTGATTTAAATAAAATGGATGTTCACAAAATGTAATAATATCCAATTCTTCTTCAATACTGTCTACAATTTTAGATGTTGCATCTTCTAAAATCGATTCGAAAACAGAAGTAGAAAAATTGTGTTTTTTCTTCATTTTATTTCAAAAAATTCAAATATTCAGATGCTAATTTGACTAATCTACTACGTTTGTGTGCTCTAATATATGAATTTAAAATAGGACTTCTTTTAAGTTTTTCTTTAGCTCTATTTAAAATGTTTTTAACATCATAACTATTAATATGTAATTTTTCAGCAATATCATCTTTAGTTAATTCATCGCGATTTTCAACATACATCAAAAGAACTTGTTTTTCTAATCCTGTAAGTTTAGCAAGTTCATCTTCTAATTTTCTTTTTAATTCCTTATTACTAGAAAATTCTTCTGGTGTACGATATGATGATGGAATAGTTTCTATTAAAGATGTTGCTAAATCATGTTTATTATCACTTTTAATTGGTGCGTATAAACTATCAATATTTGTTGTTGTTATTGCATCTTTAACATCTATTACAGTTGTATTCATTGTTTTTGCTAGTTCAACTAAATCATATTCATTATCAAAATCTGGATTTCTTTTATATGTCATAATGAATTTTTTTATTGCATTCATTAACATTGATTTTTTTCTAGCACCGAAAAGTGGTGTTATTCCTAGTGCATGTTTAATACCATCATTATTTGCTCTACGAGTTATCGCTAAATTTATGAAATTTGTTATTTGTCCACCAAATTTATTTTTCTCTAAATCGATATCTAACAAAATATCAAAAAACATACTAATAACAACTGCTTGAACATCTTCTTTGGAAACAACATTATAATTTTTTCTTACAAAACTATCAACAATTCTATTTATTAAGCCATTATATTTTTTAGTTAAAGCCAAAAATGCTTTTTGATCTTTTTTAATTTGTACAGCTCTTATTTGTTCAAATAAATCATCCTCTGTTAAAATATCGGCTACTTTCATAGTTGCGAATTTAACAATTTTTGATGCTAATTTTTTTATAAAATTAACTTGCATTTTTCAATTTCCTTTTATTTTTACGGTTTTCAACATGTTCCCATCGTTTTTCTGAATCAGCACCAACTATACAATCTATAGGTCTATGTTCACTACCAGTTACTTTACCATAAACTGGTGATATCAATTTTTCTGTTTCTCCACCACATTTACATGGAGGGTTGGCTTCACTTAATTTCAAAAATTCTTCAAATTTTCTTTTACATTTTTTGCAGATTAAATCATAATTTGGCATATTTACCTCACACGTAGATTCTAAGTCTATCACGACTTTTATATCTTTTTTGAATACATTCTACACATAAGATTTCACCAAATGCTACCTCTAAAATTTCTCTTGATTTTTTATCTACAATTTCAATTCTTATTCTAGCATAATCTTCACGATCACGATTACAAGATGGACATTTCATTGAATCTCCTTTAATCTTTTAAGACTATATAATATTAACAGTATATAAAAACAATATAAAACGCCACAAAAATTTTAGTTCTTGTGGCGTTTAGCTAAATGATACGAAATTTTGAATTATGCTACTATTTTGGTTTTTCTTTTCATAGCAAATTTTTGTTTTATTTCTTTAAAATCATCTTTCAAATATTCAGCCATTTTTTTCTTTGATTCTAAAATATCAATAATAGTAGTTATTTCTTTAGTTATTTTTTTTATATCTTCATTTATATTTTTTTCTTCAATTCTTGATAATCTACTTAATTTTATTTCTAGAATATTTTTAATTTGTTCTGTATTCAAATTATATTTAACTTTTAATTTTTGTGCAATATCATCACTAGAATCACTTTTTCTAATGATTTTAATAACATTTTCAATATCATCAATTATTTTAGCATAACCTTCTAAAATATTTAATTGTTTTTGTTTTTGTTGTAGTTTGTATGTAAAATGATTTTTAGCTATTTCTTTTCTAAATTCTAAATATGATTTCAAATAAGTCAATAAATCAAATAATTTAGGTTTATTTCGTTCTAATGCTAAAAAATTAAAAGAAAACTTTTCTTCTAAGGCTGTGAACCTATATAATTTAGATATAATATCATCTTCATCATTTTTCTTGCTAAATTCTAGAACAATACACATACCATTTCTGTCAGTTTCATCCCTAACATCCATTACTCCTTCAATCTTTTTCATTTTTATTAAACTAAAAATTTTTTCTAATATCTTTTCTTTACTAACTTGATATGGCAATTCAACTATTTGTAATCCTTGACGTCTTTTAACATCTAATGATTCTATTTTAGCTTTAACAATTATAGTACCACGACCTGAATAAAATTGTTCTTTTGATGTATCATATCTTGCAATTCCACCTGATGGAAAATCAGGACCTTTAATAAACTTTAACACATCATGTAAAGTCCCATCCTCATTGTCTATTAGATATATTAAAGCATCTATCACTTCACCTAAATTGTGTGATGGTATATTAGTAGCCATACCAACAGCGATGCCTGATGACCCATTAACCAATAAATTTGGGAATCTGCAAGGTAATATCATTGGTTCTTTTTGTGTAGAATCGAAATTATCAATATATTCAACAGTATTGTATGATAAATCATCCAACATCAATTCACTAATTTTTTCTAATCTTGCCTCAGTATATCTCATTGCTGCAGCACCATCGTCTATCGAACCAAAAGCACCTTGTCCATCTATTAGTGGATGTAATAACGAAAAATCTTGTGCCAATCTAACTAATGTACCATATATACTTGAATCACCATGTGGATGAAATTTTCCCATCACTTCACCAACTATTCTTGCGCATTTTTTGTGTGGTGTATTTTTTCTAAGACCTAATTCATGCATAGCAAATAAAATACGTCTTGCAACAGGTTTTAAACCATCTCTAAAATCAGGTAATGCTCTATCTGTTATAACTGCTTTAGAATAATCTAAATAACATTTTGAAATTTTTTCTTTTAAATTAACATCAAAAATCTCTTCACTCATTATCGTTTTCCTCTTTTTCGTCGTCTTTAATTTCTTTGCATCTGATTGTTCTAATTATTTGAATTATACCTTGAAATACAACTAATAAAATAATAACAGTTAGTACTGGTGAATTTGACATCCAATTTAATATTTGCATTTTATACCTCAATAAATTTATCGTCCAAATTTTCCATAATAAATTTTCTACGTTCAGTTGGATCATCACCCATTAAAATATTTAGCGTTTTTTCAATTTCTTCTGCATCTTCAATAGTAATTTTTTCTAATTTTCGTTTTTCCATATCCATAGTTGTATCATATAATTGTTCTGCATTCATTTCACCTAAACCTTTGAAACGTTGGATCAAAATATTTTCATATTTTTGTTTATACTTTTCTAATTGTCCTTCATCATCTAAATACTTTACTTCGTTTTTAAATGTTACTCTATATAATGGTGGTTTGGCAATATACAAATGTCCATCTTCAACAACTTTTCTCATATATCTATAAAACAAAGTTAATAATAATGAAACTATATGAGATCCATCAACATCAGCATCAGTCATTAAAATTATTTTTCCATAACGTAATCCAGTTTTATCATTATTAGCGTTCTTAATATCAATTCCTAAAGATGATATAATATTTTTAATTTCTTGACTTTCTAATATTCTATTTACTGATGAACCTTCAACATTTAATACTTTCCCTTTTAATGATAAAATTGCTTGATAATCTTTATCCCTGGTAGATTTACAGTTTGAACTTGCTGAATCGCCTTCTACAATAAAAACCTCACATTTTTCTCTTTCTTTCGAAACACAATCTGTGAGTTTAATTGGTAAACCTAATGATTCAAATCTTCCGGATTTTTTTCTAGCCATTTCTCTAGCTTTTGCTGCAGCGTCTCTAACTCTAACAGTTTCAGCTATTTTAGAAATAATTTGTTCACATACAGTTTCATTTTTTTTGAAATATGCTGTTAATTCTTTTTTGCATGTTTCTTCAATTTCAATTCTTAAATCAGCATTATTTAATTTTGTTTTAGTTTGACCTTCAAATTGTGGATATTTTAATTTTGCATTTACAACAGCTACTAAACCTTCTGATACATCTCTAGGTAAAACATTAGCTGAAAAATCATGTAATAATTTGTTTTTATCAATAAATTCAACTATTACTTTTAATAAGGCATTTTTAAATCCATTTAAATGTACACCACCATTAACTGTATTGATATTATTAGCAAATGTTAAAACTTTTTCAGTATATTTTCTGTTATATTGAAATGCTATTTCAAATGAAAAATCTTTTTCTTGCCTTTCAATATAGATAATATCATTTATTACTTCTACATTTGAATTAAGTTCTTGAACAAATTGTTTAATTCCACCAGTAAAACAAAATTCTTCAGTTTTATCTTTTATAAGATCATTTAATATTAATTTTAGCTCATGATTCAAATATGCACGTTCTTTTAATCTATTAGCTAAAGTTGTAAAATCAAATTCTAAAACATTAAATATTTGTTTATCAGGCTTAAAATATGTTTTTGTTCCAGTACCTTTTGTTTTAGCTATTGGCTTAACATCATATTTCTTTTTTCCGCGTTCATATTCTTGACAATAAACTTTACCATCTCTCCTAACTTCTACTTTGCACCATTCAGATAAAGCATTTACAATTGATGCTCCAAGTCCATGAAGACCGCCAGACGTTTGATAAGAATCTTTTTTAAATTTTCCACCTGCATTTAATTTAGTCATTACAATTTCTAAAGCAGAAACACCTTCCTTGTGTGTATCTACTGGAATACCTCTTCCATCATCTTCAACTGATAATATTCCATCAGGATGAATTGTAACTGTTATTTGTTTACAATGTCCAGCTAAATATTCATCTGTTGAATTATCTATTAATTCATATACTAAATGATGTAATCCTTCAGTATTCACATTTCCTATGTACATTGAAGGATTTTTTCTAACAGGTTCTAAATCTTTTAAAACCTCAATTGAATTAGCATCGTAAGTTTTATTATTCATATTTTTTTATATCTGAAAGTTTTTTAACACCATCCCCATAACTATCTTTCGATTTTTCACCAGCTTTTTTATTTTTAGCTGTCATATCTTTTTTCATTTTCATATCTTTACTTGGCCAATTATTACCTTTAAGAATGAAATTAGATGACGACGACATCATCCTTTCACAAGTACTATTACATTTTTCACATTTTATTATTGGATTAGAAGAGATAGAATGAAAATTTTCTTGAATATTTTGACATGACGAGCATTTGTAATCATAAGTAGGCATTAAATCTCCTTAATTTTTATTTAATCTAATCTTAATTTAATTATATATTTATTTGAAACTTTTCTCTACAAGTTTTTCATTTATCAACTTACAAGCCTGTTCAATGTTATGTACTATTGGAATTATTTCTGATAAAGCTGTAAGATCAAATATTTTTTTATCTTCACAAACTACTACAAAATTTCCTTTATGTATTTTAATAAAATTTAAAATTGTTAAAATTTGTCCAAGATGCAAACTTGTTATAGTTGTACTTTTATCAATAATTAAAATACAATTATAATCAAATTGTTTTAATTGTTTAAATAAAATTTCTTTACTTTCAAAAGTTAAAAGTTTAGAATATTCTATAATTGCATAATTACAAGCATCAGAAATTGTATATCCATTAGCTTGTGATATCAACTCAACATAATTATTTTGTTCTTTTTCAAATATTTTTTTGATTCTAATTTTTGATTCTAAATATTGAATCCAACTTATAATTTCTTCATGTTCATTTTTTTCTATAATTGCTGAAATAGATTCATCAAATAAACTTTCAGAGAAAAAATCTTGTAAATTTTCACCTATTATAGCAAATTCTGCATCAGTTCTTTTAGAAATTAATTTAATTAATTCATGTCCAGTAATATCTTGTAACGATTCTTCAGTAATGATAATATCATAAATTTTTGGATCTTTTTCTGAAAAATCTAAAGGGTTAGTAAAATATTCTATATTCCAATGTTGTTTAGTTGATAATATTTCTTTAATGAATTCATTTTGTTTCAAACTAGGATCAATAAAAGCTATTTTCATATCACATCCCCTTCAATTTTCCATAAATATTTAATATTGTTAATATAACAGTCACTAAAGTAATAGCTACTCCAAAAATCCATCTGGTAATTACTAAAGATGTTTTTATTTCAGTTTTAAATGTTAAAAATTCTTTATCTAACTTATCTAATTCATTGATTAAAGAATCTGAATTTTTTGAACGAGATTCATCTTTAAATTTGTTAAATGATTCTTTTAATTCTGAATGTCGTTCTTCTATATAACGAATTCTATTATCAGATTCTAATTTTCTTATCGGTGTAGTGTCCAAATGTGAACGTAATTCAGCTTTTAAACTAGCAATTATTTTAGATTCACGTTCTAATCTATTAAAAACAGTTCTAATATCTTCAATAACCTGAATTTGGTTTTGAACTGAATCTTTTAATTGTTGTTCAATTCTTATTAGCGTATCTCTTTGCTGTTGATCCATTTATTGTTCCCTTTTAGTTATTAATACAACTAAATAAAAACAATAGAAATTTTCTATTAAATATTATTACCAATTTAATTTTACTTCTTGAATATCTTCAACCATTAATTGTAAATATTTGCCATTTTTATATAAATTTTCTGATAAAGAAAATAAAACGTCAAATTGTTGATTATCATCTTTCATTATTTGTGAATATTCATTTAACCAAAAAGCTGGTGCAGATAAAGTTTTATTTAATTGTGAAATTTTTAAAATTAAATGTCGATCTTTTACTTTTTTTTCTACAACTTTAACATCTCGTATTATGAAAGAAGGTTCTTCATTTTCTGAACCATAAGGTTCTAATAACATCAATTCATTCAAAAATTCAAAAGTAATTTCTTTTTCTTTTAATTCTAAATTAGCCTTTGTTGAAGGAATCAAAGAATCTATCGGCATTATCTTATCAGCAATTTCATTGATTTTCAACGAAAATGCTTCTATGTTTTCTTTTTTTATCTTTATACCTGCAGCCATAGCATGTCCACCAAATCGTTCTAATAAATCATTACATTTTTGTAATGATTCCAATAATGGAAAACCTTCAATATTTCTAATAGATCCATAACCTATTCCGTCAGAATCTATTGCTATTAAAATTGTTGGTCTGGTATAAAATTGCGTTATAACTGACGCTACTATTCCAATAACACCTTTATTCCATTTATCTGAACTAATCACTAAAATTTTATCATTTAATTTTGAATTTAATAAACTAATTACATTTTCTTTTATTTCTCTTTCTATCAATTTTCTTTTTTCATTATAATTGTTCAATTTTCTATATAATCTTTCACATTCTATTTCATTATTACATAACAAAAATTTAATTGTTATATTTGCAGAACTCATTCTACCAGGTGCATTTAATCTTGGTCCAATCATAAATCCAATAACTTCTGACGTAATTTTACGACCAAAAATATTTAATTTGTTCATCATTGTTAATAAAGGTATTTGTTTTGTTTTACTTAATTTTTGCATACCATATTTTACTATTATTCTATTTTCATCTATTAATGGAGAAACATCAGCAACAGTTGCTATTGCAATATAATCAAGACAACTTAATGCATTTAAATTTTCACCAGATAATTCTAATGCTTGTATTACTTTAAAAACAACTCCTGCCCCACATAATTCTTTAAATGGATATTTAGAATCTTTTCTTTGTGCATTTACTAATGCTAGAGGTTTTGCAGTTATTGTATTATGATGATCTAAAACAATTACATCTATTTTATTATCATTAGCTAATGAAATTTGTTTATCATCAGAAGAACCACAATCACATGTTATTATTAAAGAATAATTCAATCGTTTTGCTGTATCAACTACATAATTATTCAATCCATAACCATATTTTCTATGAGGTGTTAAAACTAAAATATTTTTTTTATTGAATCCAATTCTGAATAATGCTCTTGTTAAAACAGATGCAGCAATTGTTCCGTCTGCATCATAATCACCATAAATAATAATTTTTTCATTTTTATCTCTAGCAATTTTTATTCTTTTAATACATTTATTCATATCTGGTAATAATAAAGGATCATGTAACTTTTTGATGTCACAATCTAAAAAATTTTTAATTTTATCGTTAGAATCTAAACCTTTTTGTAGAAGGATCGTTAAAAAATTCTTGGAAAATTTTGTAGCTTTTTTAAGTCTACTGATTTTCAAAGATGGAAAGTTGCATTTTCTTAGATTCCACTTTTTTTCTACCATATTTTTTTAATTCCAATTTTTTTTCAGCACTTTGTTCTTTAATAGGTTTATAAAAATTTTTATGTTTGTAAAAATATTGATATAATAATTGTTGTATTAACTCATCAATAAAATCTATTACTATTACTTCTTCTTTATCTTTATATTCACGTTGCGTTCTTCCAATTATTTGTGGAATTAAAATAGAAGATTTTTGTGGTACTGAAATTATACATATTTTTAATGGTTTAGCATTAAAACCTTGTTTTATTATCTGAGTTCCAAATACTACATCTATTTCTTCTTTTTGCACCTGATTTCTTATAAGTTCTTGTTCTCGCGTTTTCATCTTTTTTCCATCAGGTGTTTTATAAGAAATTATTGCAGTTTTTAATTGTGAATTTCTTTCTTTAACTTTTTGTTGTAAAGTTGCTAAATGTGCTATTCTACATGAATAAACAAAAATTAAACCAACATTAGAATATTCTAAAATTTTATCAACAATCAAATTATTTCTATCTTCATCATCTATTAACTTTTGCATCATTGCTGTATATTCATTTTTTCTATTGTCATGTTTAAACGAAAATTTTGTTTTAACGAAATCAAATTTAACAGGAATAATTCACCATCATCAATTTTAATTATTTTTCCTATATAACAAACAATAATTTTACTTTTGCCATCAGAACGTATTGGTGTTGCAGTTAATCCACTAATTTTTTTACATTTAAACATTTGTAATAATTTTAAATATTGATTTCCACCACCTTCATGACATTCATCTGCAATAATATATCCATACATTTCAGATATTTTTCTTTTCTCATCTCTAGATAAATTAGCTAATGATTGAACTGTTGCTAATGTTATTTTACCGTGTGTTTTTGAATCACCATTAAATATTCCAATATCTTTTTCATCTATAATAAACATTTCTAAAATTTCTGATTTCCACTGTTGTAATAATAAATTATTTCTTAATAAAATTAATGTTCTCAATTGTATTTTATAAACTGCTATCAAAGTTAATATCGTTTTTCCTTTTCCACAATTAAATTTTAAAATAGAATTTTGAGAATTAACAATTTTGTCTATCGCATCATATTGATAATACCAAGGTTCTGTAGATGGTTTTAATATATAAATTAATTTTTCAAAATTAGGCCTTATATCTTTATAAAAAACTTGTATTCCTTTTTTTCTAAATTGTTCTTCTAAAATTTCTTTTTTAATAGATCTTGGTAATGCTATGTATTTTGAATCTATTAAATACAAATACAAATATTGCTGAATATGTTTTGGAACAAATCCTTTTCCATATTTAACACAATCTTCAAATTCTGGATTTGAGATTGTTAAATCGGATTTAAAAAATTGTAAAATTTCTATTGGAGTATTTTCTAATGGAATTAAATAACCATGTGAAATTAAAATTTCAATTGAATTTGATATTTTAGATGATGTTTCAACAACTTCAATAGTTTTAAGAACAGGAAATTTAATTTTTCTAACATCTCTAAAATTCCAAAATTCAAATTGATTTTTCATTAGAATTAATAATATAATTGATCTGTTTAATGCAATTTGTGTATTGTTCTATTGGAACATTAGTCATAATATAATGAGGTTTTGATTTAATTTTTTGTAAAATAAATTTTCTTTTATATTGATATTTCATTCTATTTTCAATATCACATAATTGCATTCCACGTTTTAAACAACGTTTTATGCGTTCTTCCTCTAATACATCTAAATACACAATAAAATCAATATCTTTGTAAATACCAGTTTCAAACAAAATGGCAGATTCTATAACTATATTTTTTTTATCTTTACACCATTTCTTAAAATATGACATTACAAATGGATGAATAAGATTCTGAAATTTTTTATTTTTATTTGAAAAAACTATTTTTCTTAATGTTTCTTTAGTAACATTATCTACTTTAAATGTTGTTTTTATTAGTTGCTGTATTTTTTTTGATGAATAAAGGTTTTTTGTCTCATTATCTGTATTAAAAACATTATAACCATATTTTTGAAGTAAATTACAAAAAGTTGTTTTACCTGAACCCATATTTCCAGTAACACCAATAACAAAATTTTTCATACAGCATCCTGTTCATCATAATCAAATAATTTATGTCTACTTTTTTTACTCTTATTTTTTTGTTTTTTTTCTTCTTCTTTAACTATTTCTTTTTTTTCTGCAAAAAATCTGCGATCCATTAAATTATCAAAATCAGTCCAATTTTCTATTGCTATTGAAATTAATTGTGAAGATTGATTAAATTCTGAATCAATTTCATCAGCTTTATGTAATATCAAAGCTTCTTGCGTCATAGGAATAATAGGACTACCTTTTTCAAGTTCACCATGATGACTTAATATTGCATGAGCTATTAACATTTGTTTGGTAGAATCTAATTTATTTAAAGTAGCAATTTGCATAAATCGGTGATAGCCAATAGAAATATGTCCTAATAAACGACCAATATCACTCATATCTATAGTAATTCTAAATTTATATGAATCCATTTTTCCAATGTCATGAAAAAAAGCTGCTGCTAATAAAATATCCAAATTAACACCAGTATATTGTTGTGCAATTGTTTTACAAATTTTAACAACACTTAATGTGTGTTCTAACAAACCATATAAATAAGCATGATGTACTCTTCCTTTTCCACCAGGACAAGTAGTAAATCTTGAAACAAAACTTTCATCATTAACAAATTCTCCAATTACCATTTTAATTTGTTCATCTGAAATAGTTCTTAAAAGTTCTTTCAATTCTTCCCACATTTGATCTTTATTGTCTTTAACAACTAACAAAAAATCTTCAATATTGTATTTTTCAACTTTATGATATGATTCAATAGAAAATTGATTTTTTCCAGTATAAAGGCTTGCTTTTCCCTTAACAAAAAATATATCTTCTGTGAATGTATGTTTTTCTGCGTTATCCCATAACATTCCAGAAATTGTTCCTGTTTTATCTTGTAAAGAAAGCGTTAAAAAACATCCTTCTTTTTGTTTAAATGGTTTTAAAGTAATATCAGATACTGCAAAAGTACCTTCAATATTAGAACCATTATTAGCTGTCAAAATTTCATTTATTAACATTTTTACTTTCTTCTCAGATGTATCTAAGAACATCTAGAACTTAATTTAATTTACTAAATATATATTACCATTATCTATACCAAGTATATGCTTTATTGACATTCTCTATCCAAAATGTCAATATTGAATTATTGTCATTAGTATCAATAAATCCCATTTTGCCTACCCATTCAAAAAATTGCCAACCAGGTTGATGATCTTCAGAATTGTCAACTACTATAGCAGTAGCAAAAAAACCACTTTCAATATAAGTTTCCTTTGAAATTCTTGCCAAGTAATCTCCAATTATATGTCTATCCAATCCTGACCAATCCCAAACATGAATTTGATAATTTAACATATTAGGAAAATTAAATATGATACCATTTACCAATTGTGAATACGTTATTAATCTTCGACTATGTCCAGTTTGTACAATTCTTCGTTTCAACTCATTAAAAGCATTTTCATCTTTGTCAGCATATTCCCATTTAATAGAATTTAAATAATCTATAACAGTTTGATTCGGCATAAAACCTCCTCACAAAATAAAATTAGTATTTAAAAAATTAGAAGTATTTTGTTTTATAATATCAGAAAAAACATACTTTGTGGCTTCTTTTGTTGCAACAATACTTCTTATTGAAAAAGCTTTTAATGCATCAGATATTGAAAGTGTTCCTTCAGCAGAATCTTTTCGACCATTAAATGGAAATGAATCAGGACCACGTTGACATTGACAATTAATATTTACTCTTGAAACTTGATTTGTAAAAATATCTATCAATTTACCAAGCTGTTCAGGATTTTCAGTAGAAAAAATACTTACTTGTTGTCCAAAATTACTTTCTACTACAGCATTTATCGGTTCTTCTATATCATCATAATAAACAATTGGTACAACAGGTCCGAATTGTTCTTCGTGAAATATTCTCATATGTTTATTTACATAAGTTAAAACGACCGGTGTAAATAATGTAGGCATATTTTCTGAATAAGGATGTAAACTATTAAGATTGTTTTTTGTAATACACCAACCACCACATAAAGCTTTAGCACCGAAACCAACAGCATCTTTTATAAGTGACATTAAATATTCACATTTTCCATCTTCTGGTAATGGTGTTATATTTACACCTTCTTCCCACGGCAATCCCATTCTAAGTTTAAGTACTTCTTCTACAAAAGCATCAGTAAAAGGTTTAGCTATAGATCTTTTAACATATAACAATTTCAAAGCTGTACATCTTTGACCATTAAAAGTTAATGTTCCAAGCAAACATTCTTTAACTGCATTTTTAATATCTGCTGTTTCTGTAACAATTCCAATATTTTTTGCGTCCAATCCTAATATACTCTTAAGTCTATGTGGTTTTGGATGTTGTCTTTTCAAAATGTCTGCAACTTTAGATGTTCCAATAAATGCTAAAACATCTATCTTGCCAGAAGACATTAAAGGCTCTATAATTGTTTTACCATCACCATAAATAGAATTAACAACACCTTTAGGAAAACATGTTTCAAAACATTCTAAAAGTGGAGCAAATAAAAGAACACCAAATTTAGCTGGTTTAAATATTATTGTATTACCCATTATCAAAGCAGGTATTAATGTAGTGAATGTTTCATTAAGAGGATAATTAAACGGTGCCATACATAAACATACACCAAAAGGTGAACGACGTATTTGTGCTATAACACCTGAATCAGAAATAAATTTAGATGAATTTCTATCAAGATCAACTAAAGCATTAATTGTTTCAGTGATATATTGAATTGTTCTATCAAATTCTGACTCTGCATCAATTCTTCTTTTACAAATTTCCCACATCAATAAATTAACTATTTCTTCCCGTCTTTCTTTCATCATATCTCTAAATTTAGATACACATTCAATACGTTTTGAAACTGTACTAGTTGGCCATTCACCTCTTCCATTATCATATGCCTTTACTGCAGAATCCAAAATCTCCAATACAGTGCTTTTACTCATTAAAGGATGTTTTCCTATTACAATTCTTTTTCCATTTTCACAAACAGGCGAATATACATCATACATTTCTTCATTCCATTTAAATAACAGTGATCTATCGTTAATATCGCTGCTTGACAAATAATAATCTTGATTGACAAATGGACTTTTCATTAAATTCTCCTTATAATAAAATAGCACCTGAATGAATCCAATCATAATAAATATGTCCATTTGGATATATTATCAATTGTCTTAATGTTGAATCTTCGGGTTTTAAAGTTAAACAATTACTAATACAAACATTTTGACCATCATAATCATATACTGTTGCACCATGAACTAATTCCATCAATTTAGTTGTTTTTTCAGAGAAAGTAAATATTTTAAAAATAGAATTTAATTCTGCAGGATTAAATTGATGATGTTTAGTCCATTCCAAAACATCATCGTCTTTTGCATTTTTTGTTGTTTCAACAGCTCTTATAGTAAGTTGTTCTACACCACTAACTTTACAAAAATCAATTAATTGAGTAATTTTATAATATGAATCAATAAATCCTTTAATCATAATACATGAAAATCTAACTGAAAGTTTAGCATCATGAATTTTTTCTACCAATTTAACTAAATTTAATGGTTCATCATAACCATAAATTAAATTATTTCTGAAAGAATTATAATGAACCATTGAAACTATAATTGTTGTAACACCTGCATCATACAAACGTTTCAAGAATTGTTTGGATAATCTAGATCCATTTGTTTGTAGTTCTATGAAGGGGAAATATTCATTGAGTAATTTGGCTGCTCTAATGACTTCATTTTCATTTAATGTAGGTTCACCTTTACCAGTTATTAACGCAGTTGAAACACCATTTTGTTGTGCAAATTTAAAAGCTTTATGTAAATTTCTTAAATTAAAATCTTGATTAACTGACATTTTTCCTGTCATTTTTGAAATACAAAATGGACATTTAGCATTACATGCATTACTACCAACAATCATAGATACTGTTTGAATTTTCATTTTATATCCTTGCTAAAATCACATACAGTATATTCACCATATAATGTTGTTTCTGATTCATAAATACCTTCATTATCTTTCAACAACATTGCTGGAATTTTTGATTTAATATTTACATAAATTGAAAATGCATTTATAAATTTAAAAGATGATTTATTTTTAGAAAAAATTCTTGAAGAAAATTGACCTGGTTTTTTAATTTCTGTATTCAATTTTAAGTTATTCAAAATTGTTTCTACTTTAGTTTGACATTCTTTCATATTAGAACCATTACGTTTTAATACTAATTCAGGATATTCATTTTCATCAAAACAAATGAAAAAATCTTCACCTCTTATTACAGGTTCTTTATAATATTTATTATCATCTGCTTTAATAAATATTGCACCTAAACTCATTTTCATATTCCTAACATTTTGAAAAAGTTTTCTTCACTTAAAATTTCTATTTCTAATTCAACTGCTTTGCCACTTTTAGAAGAAACAGATCCTGGATCCACTTGAACCAAATATGTTAATCCTTTTTTCACAGAAGATACTGTACCACTATTTTCTTTTACTAATAGTTCCATTTCATCTCTAACAAATCTTTTACCAGTTTTAGGATTCAATTTATTAATTGCACCTGTAAAACAAAATGATTTTCCTAATAAAATATCAGAATAAATTTTAATTTGTTCTTTTTCTTTTATAGTAATACCTGAATTTAAAAGGTTATCAACAAATTGACGTTTAGCTTTTAAACCAGTCAAAATAAATTTTGCAGTTTTTTCTTCTATACCTTTTATCTTCACCAATTCTGATTCACTAATATTATAAATTTTTTCAAGAGTATCATATCCTGCATTTACAAGCATTTCAACTCTTGATGTTGAAAAATTATACATATTCAAATTACCTAATAATTCAGGTAATGTTAATTCTTTCCTATCATTTAAATTTTTCAAAATTTTCTTTGCTGTTTTTTCTCCTAAACGTTCTAAACCTGCAATATCATTTTCTTGTAATTTATAAAAATCAGCTGGTTCTTTAATTTTTCCAGCCTTATACAAAATGTTAATAATTCCTTCACCTAAAAATTTTACTTTTATTCCACCAATCCATCGTAACAAATTTCCTACAGTTAAAGCAGGACAATTATCATTTGGACAAATTAAAAATTTTGATTTTTTAGAATCTTTACCATCAATTTCTTCTTCTTCAATTAAAGTTTCATGTCCGCAAATTGGACAATGCTTAGGATATTCTATTCTTTCACCATTTTCTTTTTTAATAATTCTTTCTATTTGTGGTATTACGTCATTTCTTCTGGATATTTCTACAATATCACCATAATTAAATTTAAAACTATTAAATATTTCTACATTATGTAATGAAGCATTTGATACTGTTATACCACCAACATCTACAGGTTTTAATTTTGCTACTGGAGTAATTCTTCTATTTCTACCATTACTCCAAATAACATCTAAAATTGATGTTTGTACTTTTAAACTTTCAAATTTAAAAGCTATTTGAGCTTTTGGTTTTTCATTTACTAATCCCAATTTTTTTTGTAATGTTAAAGAATTTGCTTTTACAACCAAACCATCAATATCATATGGTGTATTTGCTCTAATTTCAGTTTGATATTTTCTATAATGTTTTATTATTTCATCAATTGTTCCTACAATATATGGACTTACTTCATATCCTAATTTTTGTAATGCTTCCATCTTTTCAAGTTCTGTTTCGAATTCATAATCTTCAATTTCAATATCATAAGTTAAAACAGAAAGTAAATCACTATTTGAACCATCAAATCTTTTAGCTGTTCCACTTGCTGCATTTCTAGGATTTTTTGGTATTTTTGTATTTGCTTCTTTTGCCCTGTCTGTCAAAATTTTAAAATCATCACGTTTTAAAACAACCTCACCTCTAACAGAACATTCCATATTTCCTTTTATTTTATTTTGTGCACCTTTCATTTTAATTACATTAGAATAAATATTTTCACCAATGAATCCATCACCTCTAGTAATACCTTTTTGCAAAGTAGAATTTTCATATTCTAAATTAAGTGATATACCATCCAATTTTTCTTCACAAATATATAACTCATCATTAATAGTATTTGCCCAATTTATTAGTTCTTCTTCAACATTAACTTTATTTAAAGAAGACATTGATATTTTATGTTTCGATTTTTTCCATTCTGATGTTTTAGTAGCACTTCCTATTTTAGAAAAGAATAAATCATCCGGAGATAATTCTGATAATTCATCATATAACGAATCATATTCTTCATCTGACATTATAGAAATTGCATCGTTGTAATATGAATCGCTAGCTTTAACCAATTGTTTTTTGATTATTTCTATTCTTTGTTTTATTTCTAATTCAGTTTTTTCCATTTTTATTCCTTTAATAAATCCTCTGATAATGCATGTTTAGACCAAAAATCTATTGATTGTTGTTGTTCTTCAATAGTTTTTAAAGATAAATCATTTGGTTCTTTAGCAGCTAATTTCCCACCAAAAACAGTTACTAAAACAAATTCTTTTTGACGATTATTATATGCAACAATAAATGTTAAATATTTTGTTTTTCTAAATGGTAATTTTACCATTCTACTTTTATATTGTCTTCTACCTCTATTAACATAAAAAACATTTTCTTCTAAAATAGGTTCATCACCCATTAAAGGTCCATATAAAGCACAATCTATTTCACCTAAATGTTGTGGTAATTCTATAGTTTTAGTACATGTTTCCTGCAATGAACTAAATGATTCAAGTAACCAATCTAAAATATGTTTAGATACACAATTATCTTTATAAGTACCAATATTTATTTTCATAGTATATATGTCATCAAAAAAATACAAAAAAGATTAAAAACTTTTTTGTGAGACATATTCTAACAAAAAAGATGGCCTACCATAAGCTTTCTTTTTTGTTTCAAGTTTTTTAATTTCAAACATCGAAGATATTTTTCTTCTAAAATTATGTGCTGTATCTATCTTATTTAAAATAACAGTATAAATATTTTGAAGTTCATTCCATGTAAATTGTTTAGGTAATAATTCAAATGCTATCGGAGTATATGATATTTTTCCTATGATTCTATTTAATAAATCTTTCAAAATTTTATCATGATCAAATGCTAATTTTTTAGGTAAAGATTTTAAAGAAAACCATTTTGCATCATCAACATCATCATCAGCTTCTATTTTTTGTTCTAATATTTTATCGTATGAAACTAACGCAAAATATACTACTGAAATTACACGTGTTCCTTTAGGTGTAAATTCTCTTGGATCTCTTCCTGGATCTCCATACGTTTTTAATTGTTCAAAATACATGTTTTTAATATGTGTTTCTTCTTCTAATTCACGCGCTGCAGCTTGTTCAAGAGATTCTTTTCTAGCTAATTCTAAAAATCCTCCAGGAATTGCCCACCATCCAGGAAAAGCTTCTGTATCTTTTTTTCTTTTAACTAAAAGAATTTTTAAATCGTTTTCAAAAAAAGAACAAATCGCTATATCAACAGCCACAGAAGGTTTAGGAAATTTAGTAGCATCATAATTTTCTAAATTATGATTAATTTCTTTTTTTTGTCCTATTAACTTTTCCATTTAATTAATTCCTAATTCATTTTTACAAATTTTTATTTGTTCAGAATCTCCAAGGTTTTTTGAAGCTGAATCACTTAATTTAATCGTCTTGATCCATTTTTTATATTCTTGTAAATAAGCTTCTGTCATTTTAATAACTATATTTAATGGTTTAGCTCCTACATCATTAGTTTCCCAAGTTCCTATTCCATAAGCATCACGCATTGGCCATTGTTTAATTGCATTCTTTAATTTATTTAATGTCTCATAATCTTTTATAGAATCTGAAAAAAGTTCAGTTTTAGTAGTTGGATCTATTCTCATACTTTTATAAAAATTGTATGTTTTAATTAAGTGTTCTATTGGATCATCACTATCTTGCCTAACTCCATCATTTAATTTTGCAAACTTTAAATCAAAAGTTTTATAAAAAGCATCAGTTGTAAATGTATCAGTTAATGCTATTCCTAATGCTCCTTCATAAACTTTAGCCCAATTTTCACTTGCCATTCTATTAGCCATTTTAAAACCATAAGTTGCCGCATGAAACATATAAAATTCATGTGCTATAGTTCCAAAAATATTCATATCTAACATATGACCAAAATGAGGATTGCTTGTACCTAATAACATTCCTTTTTGATCTTCTAATACTTCTAAATGATTATCATATGAATATCTTCTTCTAGTTCCCATCTCTATAACAGGAAAACTGTTAGATTGAAAAAACTTTCCTTTTTTAATATTATTCTCTTTTCTTTCTTCTCTACTCTTTATTTCTGGTTGTATCATTTTAAAATAAAGTTCACTAATTGTCCCCATTAAAGGCGTTTCCCATAAAATTGTTCTAAACCAATATCCTTGTATTTTTACATATAGATGACCTTCATCATCTTGAAAAATATCAACTTCATTAGGATCAAATTTATATCCTTTAAGAAAATTTATGTATACTGGGTCGAAATAATAACATTTGTTTTCATACCAAGACATTTGTTCATCAGTACACGTTAAATCTCTAAAATATTTAACTATGTACCTTAATTCCTTAGCAAATCCATTTGGATAGATAGTATTGTTTCTATCTATAAATTCATATCTAACTATAGCTCTTGGAAATAATTTACAAACAGCATTCTGCATCGAGAATTTATATTGATCACTATCTAACATAGAATGTACCATATTTGTTTCCTTATTTCAAAGTTACTGAATATACTGTTTTGTTATCAATTATCATTACTTTATTATTATCATTAAATAATTTCATTGTAGAATCTATTGGAGGATTTTTCAAAACTTTTATTTTATCATTATTAAAAAAAGCTTCCAATTTTTCAAAACCTACAAGTAAAATACATAAACCATTTTCTTTAACTGTAAAATTTATTTCATCAATATCTCCATCATCTATTCTTATACTATAAATATCATGACTTTCATTAAAATTAACTATAAATCTTCTATAATTACCATTTTTTTCTGCCAATATTATACAAAATCTTTTCTCATATTTAGCATCTATTATTCTATAACCATCTAATTCTTTTACATGAATATTAATACATGTTTGTTGTTTATAAGGAATTGCTAATCTACATTCACCTAAAATGTCTTGAATGATAACTCCTTTAAATACTTTATAATTATGAAATATATTACAAACTATTTGTGTATGATGAACTAATCTATTTCCAATTTGTGTTAATCCATTTTCCAAAACAGTGTTATTATTTATAGAATAAATTAATCCATTTAATTCCATGAAATTTTGAGCATTTATAGTACATAAAATATTTTTTTGTATAGTTTCAAAAGTTAAAACATTATTATTGAATTTTATAACTATTAATTGGTTATATGCGAATCCAATTTCTGATACTTCATTTTTAATTTGTGAAGTGTATATTAATTTTTTTTCTTCATATATTTCTTTATCAGTCAATAAATATTTTAAACCATTAAAGTATTTAACATCTTTTATAGCAGAATTTAACGAAAATAACTTTTCTACTAAAAATGAATCATTTCCAATAACAATATTTTGTTTAGCAATTGCAATTTGAATTTCATCAGCTAATGGTGGAATAGATCTTTCATTTTTCAAAAATACTTTTTTATACCATTCTAAATGTGATTTTGGAATTACACTTAAATCATTACAATTAGGCGGTAATGTAACGTCTTTATGAAAAACACTAATTCCATCATCCATCATTTTTAATTTAGAAATTTCTTTAGGGGAATAATCTGGATGTCTACCTTTATATGGATGTGTACCTATATATAACTGAAATGAAACAATTGCAAATGAAAACCAATCTGTACCTTCGTTAAATTTTTTATTAGTTCTATCTCTAACAGATTCCATCAATGCTGTTGCTTTATAATGTTGCGTTTGGTATGAATCAGTATCAATATGAAAAACTGTTTTAAAAGAATTATCAATCAAAAAATTCATTTCATTATAATCAACTACTAAAATATTATGTTTATGAATTTCTTTCAAAGTTTTTTGCATGAATTTAACAATATCTACAATCATTTGCTGAGAAATATTATTCCTATCTTTAAATGATTTCACAAACAATTTACAAAGATATTGAATATTATCAAGAAAATTAAGCGTAAATCCTATAGGTTGATTTGTATTATAATCATATACAACATCTATCGGAGTTAATACATGCTGTAAATTTATTTTTTTAAGTTCGGAAATTTTATCAATTGGAATTGTTTTTTTAATATCATGGTAAATTTTGAACCCAATACCATCTTTAACGTAAATTGATCCTTCACCACCTGCACTTTTATAATTAGTTTGACTTAAAGTGATAGAACGATTATTTACTAATACTTTTAAATTTTTTTCCATTTATCCCACATATTGTTGTGCTATAGGTATTCTTCTTCCAGCACCCCATGCTTTAGTATGAACACGTATAGTTGGTGGTGCTTGTCTTCTTTTGTATTCAGCCCTATCAACCATCTTTTTAACTTTTTCAATTATTTTTTTATCAATTTTAGAATAATCAACTAAATCATTCATACTATCATGAATATATCTGTGCAAAATAATATCAAGTATTTCGTATGGTGGTAAATTATCAGTATCTTTTTGATCTGGTGCCAATTCTGCAGATGGTGGTTTAGTAATAATTATATTTGGAATTATTTCTTTCTTATGGAGAACATTATAATATTTTGCTAATTCAAAAACTTCCATTTTGTAAATGTCAGATATTGGTGCTAAACCGCCGTTCATATCACCATATAAAGTACAATATCCTACAGCCATTTCTGATTTATTTCCAGTAGATAATACTAAATTTCCAAATCTATTAGAAAAAGCCATTAAAATCATGCCTCTTAATCTTGCTTGAGTATTTTGTTCTGCCAAAGATTCTTTTTCTGAAAAACAATAATCAAAATTAATAAAGAATTTAATATACATACCTTCTATAGGTATATTATGTAACTTGATACCTAAATTTTCACATAATTTAACTGAATCATTAACGCTTCCATCTGATGAATATTGTGAAGGCATTGTTATTGCTTCAACATTTTCTTTACCTAATGCATCAACTGCCATAGCCAATACTACAGCACTATCAATACCTCCTGAACTTCCTACAACTATTTTTTTAAAATTACATTTAGTAACATAATCTTTAATACCAATTTTAACATGATTATAAATTGTTTCAATATCTGTCATTTGTTTATGTTTTTTAGATTGTGTTTTCCCAAAAATATTTACAATAGATGTATCTTCTTCAAATGATTTCAATACAGATAAAATTTTTCCATTTTTATTTAATGCAAAACTTGCTCCATCAAAAACTATATCATCATTTGCACCAACTTGATTAACATAAACATATGGTATTTTATACTGTTTAACTATGTTAGAAATAACTTCCATTCTTTTTTGTGCTTTTCCAACATTAGATGGCGATGCATTTATAGAAATAATCATTTGACAATTTTCATTTTGCATCAAATCTTCAACTGGATTACATTGATAAAAATTTTGATCATCACCCCAGCTATCTTCACATATCAATAACCCAATATTTATTCCTCTAAATGTAATATATTTTGGAAAATTTCCTGGTTCAAAATATCTGTCTTCATCGAAAATATCATATGTTGGTAATAATCTTTTATGATATGTAGTTAACACTTCGCCTTTTTCAATTACACTTAATGTATTTTTAAATGGTTTTCCTTTTCCTTTATTAAAAGAAATGTGTCCTATAACAATTGCAAAATTAAATTTTTTAGAAGCATTTATCAATTTAGATAAATAAATTAATTGATTATTAACAAAATCTGAACTATAAATTAAATCTAATGGGGGATAGCCTGATAATGCCAATTCAGAAAATACTACTAAATCAATATTATCTGTATCATCAACATTTTCCAATATTGAAATAATTTTATTATAATTATATTCTAAATTACCAATTATAAAATTGCATTGTGCCATCATAATTTTCATACTTCATTCTCCATAAAATTTACTGTTGCACAAAATATATCATCATAATGAAATATTTCATTTTTATCATTTTCTTTTTTCATTCTCAACATCCGTCTTTGTACAAATTCACCAATAGTACTTTTATATGCAACCATATCATTTATAACAGCTATAGGATCTTTGTTATAACTCAAAATACCATCTGAACAAATAGAAATAGATGATAAATTAGAATTATCTATTTCTTCATAATAACATTTATCAAATGGTAATACATCTGTGGATGTAGATGTAAAATTATTTTTAATACTATAAGAATTTAAACTTAAAGCAGGTTTGAAAGTTTGAATATAATTATTATTTCTTATTTCATCTAATCTATACGATAAATAATATGGAGCATTCCCAACATAATTTAAAGATTTGAAAACAATTGTGCCGTCACGATATTTTCTGACAACACAACCATCACCCCACATAAATAAATAACTTCTATTTTCATGCACTACCAATATATTTAAAGTTGCGTCAAATGATGAACCAAGATTTAAATTAAACGATAATGTTTCCATAGCATTAATTATAAAAGTTTCTAATACATTTACTTTATCTGAACTAATAGTTTTAAACCAATCATTAGATAAAATTGCTTTGGCAACATGACACAATAATCTTGAACCAACATCAGAATCTTTAGATGATGAACAACCATCAGAACCAATTAAAAATGTCAAATCATTTATAGTTCTACTTAATACATAATCTTGACAATGATTATGACTTGTTCCTGTTTCTATATAAGAATCATGATTCATCAATTGCACCTTTAAAATGTTATTGGTTGTGAAACTGTTCCGGAACCTAATGCTTGTGAAGTTGACGAAATACTTTTACTAATAAATTCAGCTAATTTAGCTAATTTACCAGCTGATGCTTCTCCAATCCAAACATATTGATCAATTGAAGATTGCTGTTTAAAATTTTCTAAATATTGTTTAGTTTCAACTTCATCACCTACACCAATCAAAACAGTTGTCAATGATTCTAAATTTTCTGCTTTTCTGACAGCTTTAATAAATCCACTAATTTTAGAATTATTAGCTATCTTAGAACTATTTTCTTGTCCATCAGTTATCACAAAAACTATACCATTACAATTGAAATCCATTTTTGTTAAATGTTCTGCATAATGTTGAACAGATTCAATAGAATCCAAAGTTGCATCACATAATGCAGTACAACCAGAAGGTTTTATTGTGCCATCATATTTAGAAATATCAATTTCATGTAATGGTATAAATCCATGTACTTCTTCA
>Ga0172380_10001300_pt1 | contig 43151 bp, 55 predicted proteins | sample Leawe162metaG_FD_119747 | JGI IMG/M metagenome (GOLD analysis project Ga0172380, IMG submission 119747) | Leachate microbial communities from a municipal landfill in Southern Ontario, Canada - Leachate well 162 metaG | ecosystem: Engineered > Solid waste > Landfill > Unclassified | place...
CCCACATGCTAAAGCCGTTCGGACCCCACCAGAACACGCGCCCGTCTGCCGCTGCATGTGCGCCGCGTGAGATGATGCCCGCGTTCTCGCCAACCCGCGCCACGTCGTAAACAAACGGGAGCCCCAGATACGTCATCGCGTAGGCGTCAAGGTCGGTCCAGATCAGTGTGGTGTTTCGCGTGCGCCGCCCACACATAAGCTGGCCTTGCGTCTCGATGTCGTAATCACCGGCTTGGTTCGAAGCCGTCGGCGTCCAATCCACGTTATCGCGCCGATCGCACCACTGGATCTTGCGCGTGTCCCCGCCAGCGCCAAGCACCACCACGAAGCCTTCCGGCGTCGTCACACAGGCAGAACCCGTGGGCGAGCCCGACACAAGCGCCGCAACCGTCGGCCCCGTAATATCAAGCTGCCATTCGTACAGCTTGCTATCCTCGGCCATCATGCCGATGAGGTAGTCTCCGAACGTGTCCAGCGTCCACATCGAGGCCGGATAGGCGAGCACCGTCGAATCCGCGCGCGGCGTGCCGTATGTGCCGACACCGTAGAGCCCGACGCCGTAGCCGCCGCCTGTCGCCGCGTCGGCGTAGCCAGTCGTGAACCCAACCGGGGTTATATCCACCATCGCCGTCAGCGACGGCGTTGCCGCGTAGAGCTTTGAATGCGTCCCGACCGCGAAGTAACGCACGCCCTCGCCGCGCCAGATAATCATCGCCCGGCCCTTACCGGTGAAGGCTGTCGTGATGCGCTTGACCCAGCCGCCGATCGGCTTCATCGCGCCTTCGTACCAGCGCACGCAGCTTGAATTATACCAACGGCCTTTGTTCTGATAAATCGTCCCGCGCCGGCTCAGACCAGGCGGTATCTCAGCCGTGAGCAGGCTCATGCTGCGGTCAAGTCTCGCTCGAACACGCATGCCACCAAATCAAAGCCGGTCAGGTATTCCTTGCGCCAGAACTTCGGCCCCGTGATCCGCATGCGCTCGCACTTGGATGAACGCGCTTCACCCGTCAGCATCGGCAGGAACGCCAGCGCATCTTCGAACTCAGGGCCGAGCGCTAGGATCTCAAACACGCCGCCAGCGGCTTGCGTGACCACGATAGCTTCCAATGACGCAGGCGGGCGCAGGATGCCCCAGAGCTTCAGCCGGTTCTCAATCAGGCCGTCGAACACCTGATGCTCGGTAAAGCGGCCCTTGGAGAGCTTACAGGCGTCACGCACGAGCGGGAACACGGTCTTAATCAGTAGCTCATTGCGGCGCATGTCGTCGGCCGTGATCGGCCCGAAGATCGGCTTGGAAGCCACTTCAGCGACGCTCATACAACCACCCGAGGGCGCGAGACTTTGACCGAGCCGGAAGACCGCGCGCGTTGATCGTTCAAATTAAGCCCTTTAATCCCTGCCGCGAACTTGGCCCGGAAAGCCGCCTCGCGCTCGTCCTGCGTGTAGGCGCAAGCCAGCATCAGGCAGCCGTCGAGGTAAACTTGCGGCGCGTTTAGAATGATCCAGTCGGTATCGCTGTCACCGCTGACGGCGGTGAACTTCTGATACCACTTGGCGGCGATTGGCTGCACCGATGCGGGCGCCAGATAGAGGCTGTCGCCTTCGATGGTGTAAATGTACTGCGGCGCCGCCGTGCTCTGAATGGCGTAGGCGTTCTTACGGAAGTCCCACGGCGGCACGTAATTGATCGAGACGGCGCCGTTGCTGGTCGGGACCATCTCGATGAACTCAAGCCAGCCCGTATCGACCTGAGTGCTGATCGTGATGATGCCGCCCGTCGCAGGCGTAATCGTCGCGCTATCGACCATCGCGCTAATGCGAAGCGGGTCAATGTCGGTCCCGTGGCCTCTATACATCATGGCCTGAACTTGCGGGAAGAAGTCAGTGCCGACGAGCGCGGCCGTCACGCCGCCGCCGTTATAGCTCCAGTCTGCAACGGCCGTCTTGATCGCCGCATATGTGTTGAGCGCCATCTATGCCCCCGGAAAGCCAGCGTGAACGGCGAAGGTCTTTTCGAGCACCGGATCACGCACGCGGCGCGCATCTTCGGGGCGATAGTCCCAGTGCTTGGCGATCCAGCCGACATGGGGCAACTCATGCATTTTGTGCTCGCCGTGGAAGTAAACGATGCGCGTGTCCTCGCTTAAGCCTTCCGCGCGGATCTCAGCTTTGTAGCTGACGATCTGCTTCGGGAAGAACTGATCCAAGTCCGTGATGTGCCCAGCCTTCCAGCTATCGCGTATCCAATCCATGTCGTTCTGGCCTTGGTACTCGGTCCACAGCCAATCATTGCCGCCTGGAACCAACGTGACCCCATTGCAGACCGTTTCCGGCTTAAAAGGGTCCATCGGTACAGCGGGCTTTTCGGCGCCCAAGCAATAGGCTGCGATGTGGTCGAGATTGCCCACGATCACCGTGTCGAGGCCGACCATGATCGTGGGCTCGTTCAGTTCGTAGCACTGCGTCAGTGCGCCATAGCTGGGCGTCTCAGCCACCAGCTGGCGCTGCTCAATCGCGTGCTCTGCGTAATCCCGCTCCCGCTCGCTCCAGCAGATGAAGCGGAACGGCACGTTGAGGTGCTTCTCAAAGCCCCGGTAGAGCGCGCACACGTCAGCCTCGGTGTAGTGACGGCTGAACTGCTTGGAGAGCTTGTTAGCGTCCCAGAAGGCGCAGGCGACCGTAATCACTCGGGCGGTCCCCCGACCTTCGCCGTCGCATCACCGAATGCTTCGAACTGCTCGTCTGTGAGTGGAATGAACCCAAGGCAATCGTGCGTTAAAGCCGTGATGATAAGGCCCTTCTCGCCGCTTAGTTTCATGCCAATCCCCACACGAAATCTGTCCTGAAACGGCAGCGACTTCATATGGCTTTCGAGAAATGTCATGCTGCTTGCACCTTCACGCCCGCATAGCGCATGCGGACCTTCTGATCGTCGCGCCCAATCGGCCCTTGCGCCCCTGACGGCCCCATCAGGCAATGCGGGTCAACGTCACGGCTCACGGTCGTTCCCGCCGCGATCATGGCGCCCTCGCCAATGGTCACGCCCGGAAGCACCACGCAATTAGCGCCGATGCTCGCCCCGTCGCGGATCACCACCACGGCGCACTCAGGAACCGCCCAGCCGCGTTTATGCGTCCTGGGCCAGCTATCGTTGCAGATCGTCGTTCCCGGCCCCACGAACACGTCACGGCCAATGTGAACGCCTGGATGCACGCTGGCGCCGTGGCAGATGATCGAGCCCGCGCCGACATGAGCGCCGTCCACGATCGCGCAGGACGCGACCGTCACGTTATCGCCCAGCACAGCGCCGCGAACGACAGACGCGAACTGCCAGACGTGACACCCGTCACCGAGCGTCGCGTTTTTGACTTCAGCTTTCTTGTGGATCATGCCGCGAGCCTCATTTCAAACTCGCTCAAGTCTTCCTCGGATGGCCCGCAGCCCACGTCGTCCTCATCTGGAATTTCGCGAATTTCTTCCGGCAATTCGTCGCACTCGTCTGCGTTCACAGCGGCCAAACCCCAAGGATGCGGCCATGCTTGCCGTCATCCACCTGATCGATTGGTTCGCCCCACTCGGAGCGATGATTGATGTATCGAAACCCGCCCGTCATGCAGTCCGGGCCATCCCGGCCGTGGCATGTGGCAATGATCCACTTCGAGCCCGTGCGGCGCATATTGGCCTGTGCAAGCTCTGTGTCCGCTAGGCTCAAGTGCTGGAAGAAGTCACGTGACAGGATCGCGTCACACGCCGGCAGCGCATCGCTGCGAATGTCCAGAAGCCGCACGTCAGCGCCATAGAGGCCAGCCGCCGCAATGTGCGCCGGTTCCTCATCCACGCCCACATACGCACACGCCAGATCCACTAGCCTGATCCAGTTGCAGTCCCCGCAAGGCGCGTCCAGCAGCGTTTTGACGCCTAAGCGCCCCAATGCGCCCGGAAGCCATTCCCTGACGTTGCGCGTGGCGACAAGCGTTGAGCCCGGCCCGCAGGTCGTCTCTTCCGCTTCGACGGGCCACTTCATGCCGCTTTAGCCAGCTTCATCTGATGCAGCGCCGTGGTGACGTTGTTCATCACCCGCTCCCAGCGTCCGCCGTCTGCGGCCTTCTGCCGGAACAGCCGCGCCGACTCGTAGAACCACATGCGGTCCTCGCCCGCTTTCAGCGCATAGCGCCACTGCGGGTGCTCATCGACCATGACCCAGACAGGCACGCCAAGCGCGCCGCACAGGTCCACCACGCTCTGTGTAGCCGTGATGACCAGATCGAGCGAGGACACGAGCGCTGCGAGGTCGTCTAGGTCGGCGCCCTTCTTGGTCGCCCAGTGAGGATTGAGGACTTGCGGATAAGCGGCAAGCTCGTCTTTGCGGTCCTCGTATTCGAGGTTCACAAAGGTTACGTCGCTGTGTTGGTCGAATAGCTTCTTGGCTATGAGGTCGAACGGAACGGATCGCTTGGCGCGTCCTGTGGCCCAGGTGCCGCCTGTCCAAGCTATGCCGACGCGACGCAAGTTCGGGTTTGGTCCGTCCATCGACTGTAACCACGCCCTCCACGCGGAACGACGCGCAAAATCAGGCGAAAGGAACTCCCTGCGAGCGAATGGCTTCGTTCCGAAGAACTCGCCCAAGCCGCCCATTTCAAGATGCCAGTCGGCCTTCTCCAAGAGAGGCCATTCCAGCGCGCCATGCAGAAGCGTCCCGTACACCTTGGCCTTCGGGAAGCTGCGCGCAAATAGCGTCTCGTTACGCGGGTTGCACTCAATCACGCCGTCGAAGTCAGCAGGCAGCATGCTCATAAACATGATCTCGTCACCCACGCCCTGCTCGCCATGAATGATGACCTTGCCCGGTTTCTTGCCGTCCCAGCGTGGGAGCCCGTAATCCCGCTCCGTGCGGGGTCGTACAGCCGTTCCTGCGCACTTGGAGAACTCAGCCCAGCCCTCGGCCCAACGGCCAAGGTGCATGAGCGCAAAGCTCCGGTTATGCGCCGGGTTCACCTGACTGCACTTGGCTGAGTATTCCAGCGCCTCTTCGTGCCGGCCAATCTGGCTCGCCACGTTGCAGAGGTTGTCATAGGTGCCGCGGCCCTCGCCGTACTCCAGCGCTTTCTTGAACGCCTTGTACGCCTCTTCGGGCTGGTACTCTTGCAGCGCACAGCCGATATTGTCCCAGATCGGACCCAGCTTGGTCGGGTCTTTGGTATAAGCCCGCGCCGAGTTGAGAATAAGCGCGCCCATGCCTTCATGGCCGCTCAGCAGCATAGCCGTGCCGCCGATGAACATAGCGTCCACACAGGCCGGATCGCGGCGTAGAAGCTCGTCACAGGCCGTAAGCGCCCGCAGGCTGTCGCCAGCCTCGGAAGCGCGTTGAGCTTGGAGTAAAAGCTTGTCGAACTCAGACATGCACAGGCGCCGTCTTCAGCTTGCGGAAGTCGCTGCTGTTCAGCTTCGCCCACATCCACTTGTCCCACTCTTCGTGAGGCCGGAACGGGTCTGTAATCCGCGTATCCGGCGAGCGCGTTGAGTTGAACTCATGCACCCACGCAAAAAGCATGGTCATGGGAACCCGCGCCACATGCCAGAAGTCGTTATTATCGCCGCGCCAAGCTTGGCCGCTATCGTTGAGGCTGCGGGTGTTAGCATCAAGGATCGCGTCCACGTTCTCAGTGCGCGTAATGGTCAGCCCCTTGGTGACGTGGTCGTACTGCATCGTTTCCACGGCGCCGGTCAGGGGGTCGATGTCTAAAAGCATGTCATCTCCAAAAACGGGGCGAGCCGTTTAAAGCTCGCCCCTAGGTCGTTGGGTCGGTTAGTTAGTGCCTATCAGGAGACACAATCCGCAATTTTCCCGCTGGCCGCTTCGTTCTTCGATTGCAGCGTCCATTCGCACAACAGGTGCTTCTTGGTCGCGTCACCAGTCTTCGCCAGCTCTTCAACCTTCATCGGACGCAAGTAGCGCAGCGCCCAATAGTTGGTATCGAGCACCAAGGCGGTGCGGCCGCGGCTGAAGCGGTTCGGGACGATCTTCACCTTGCCGAAGTCATGCAAATAAATGTCCGCCGCCGCGATGATCGCCAACGCGCCCGACGAGGCCGGGTTGTTGCCATAATCGCTGTACTTCGTAGTGATACCCGAGAACGCGCTGATCTTCTGCTTGTTGTACGAGCCGACGACAACCATGGTCGGTTGACCGCCAGCCGTCCAGCAAAGCGCCAAGCAGCTTTTCAGGATCGCTTCCGTGATGGTGCGCAAGTTGGACGATGAACCGTCCGTCGCCGCCGTCACCGTACCAGCGGCCGTGTAGCCGCCGTCCGCGCCGTCCGTGGCGCCCGCCGTGCCACCATAAATGGTGTTCGTCGTCATCCACGCTTCCATGCCCGCCGAGACGCGAGCCGTAGCAGAAGCGCCAGCCGCCGACGCAGAGTTGCCGGTGATCGCCGTTTCCATGTCGCGCTTCAGTTCCCGACCGCGCTTGGCGATCTGGTAGGCCAGTTCTTCTTCGCGGCCCGCCGTGTTCACAGCGTTTGCCGTGCCTGACACAATCACCGCCTTGCCGCTGATCTGCGTGTAGTTGCGCAGGCGGGTCGTCGGCGTTGCGGTCAGATACGTGGCGTCCGCGCCTTCAACCAGACGGTTCGAGCCGTTGGCCGATGCGAGAGCATCCTTTTGCCATTCCGGCATCGTGTTGCGGCAAGGTGCGCCGCGTTGAATCATCGTGAACACCGGCGTTTCTTCCGGCGAGATGTCCGAGATTTCGTTAGAGAGGTCTTCCCGAATACCTACCTGACGGTAGGTCTGATATGTGGTCGTAACCATGATGCGTCCTCAGAAGTTTTTGAGAGCGCCAGACCTCATGAGTAATTTTGCGAACGACTCTTCTGTCCCCACTTTCGCGTGCTCGGTGCGAGCCTTGGAGACAAACTGACCGCTTTGCGGATCGCGCACTGTGCTGACCCTGCCGTTGACGATGCGAGGCTTCGTCTCTTGCAGGTGCTTCTTGACCTCGGGGGCCTTCTTTTCAGCCGCCTTGAGCTTCGCCAGATCGTTCATGATGCGCCACGCTTTGTGGTCCACGATGTCGTCCAGGTCCGCCTTCGTTACGCCGTAGCCCTTCAGGTGCTCCAGAATCTCGGCCTTGCGCGTCTCCCGCGTCGCCGGTTCTTTGAACTCTGGAATGAAGCGCGTGATCCGATCCGTCTCGCGACGTTCGAACTCGCTCATCTCCTGGTTTTTGAGGACAGCCTTGCCGCGTTGGGCCTGATCGACGGTTCCCAGAATCTGATTGTAGTGTTTCTGGTACTCGTCGAAGTGGAGCTTGGCGCGGTAGTAGTCCTCTGTCGTGTGGTAGTCGTCCGGGTGCGGCTGGATCGGCGCAAACTTCTGCATCATCTTGATGCTGGCTTGCGCGTGCAACTCCACCTGTTCGAACGCCTTCGACATGGCCTGCGTAACTTGGTCTTGTCTTGCGAATGCGTCTTCCTCGGCCTTGATAACGGCCGTCGCAATTTCCCCATTCATCTGGCGTAATTGTTTCACCGCCTCAGTCGCTTCGGAAACCGGGATGCGCTCTGGCTCCCCGCCTTCCTCTGCCGGCGGCAATTCGATGAATGCTTCTGCTGCGTCGTCGGCCTTCTCGGCGCTTTCAGTCTCAGCGTCAGCTTGGCTCTCGCCATCTTCCGTTTGCTCTTGGCTCGCGAGGCGATCCGACTCGTCTAAGTCGTTCGTTCCCTGGCGCTCCAGATCATCACGGTCTTCGCGGTTCTCCCGCTTGTCGGGCTTTTCTTCCATCGCCCCGCCGCGCAGCTTCGCCATGATGGCGGCAACTGGCGCGTCAAGTGACGGATCGTCCCCTGCTTGCATTCCCGGTTCCATTGGAATCCTTATGCGATCGGGGCGGTCTTGCGCCCCTCAAGTATGTCCAGCTCCTGTAAGAGAGCTTTCTCTCCGGTCCCGCCGTTCTCGATTGCGCGGCGGACGTGGCGTGTGGCTTCAATCGCCACCTGCAACTTCCAGCGCGCAACCTCATCGTCAGGCCCGCATTTGAGCAGCCGCTCCAGCAGCTCTTGCTCGAAATCTGTCCATGCATCAGCCCAGACTTCCAGGCCCGTCAGGCTCTTGGCGTCCGTGATGCGCTGAAGCTTGCTGCTCAGCGCTGCGATGCGGCTACTCATACGATGGCAACCAGCGCCGCCCACATCAGCAGGCCAAGCGCAAACGCGGCCAGCCAGCCAAGCCCCTTGGTTCGGCTCACGATGGCCCCGTCGTATCGCTCGCTACGGGCGAGGTGACGACATTCGTGTTGGTCGATCCGCTCGCTGCGGTCGAACTGCCGTCGTGCGTCACGGCTTTGTAGCCCGTGCCGCCTGTGATGTTGTTGCGTGAGCGGCCGTTGACCGTAACGTTGGTCAGATCGCAATTCGAGCCGCTGACATTGATGGCTCTGAAAGCTGTCTGACCGCCAACGATGAAGTCAGGGAACGTCAGCGTTGAATCGATCAACTGGAACTTCGGCATAGCCGCGTCAGAGACAACGCCACTCAGAATATCGTCAGAGGCATTTATAGCCCCCTCCACCACAAGCGTCAGATCACGAACGATATTGCCTGCATCGATGCTTCCGGCCGCGTGACTGTTGTTATTGTTGCTGTTGAAGATCGTCGTGGACGACGCGAACGCTAGCGATGAGTGCTGCGAATTGGCTTCGATCGTAACCGCAACCGTATCGAACTCGTTTAGCTCGCCGCCGTTATAGGCCATCGAGCCGTTTGTGATTGTCAGGTTGCGGAAGATCGTGCCGCTCGATTGGTAGATTTCTGCGGCCGGGAAGAGATACGGACTGGTGAGCGTGATGCCGTCCACACCGCCGCCAGTGCAGCTTGCCCACTGCACCGCCCACTGAATGTAGATCGCGATTGCGTCGGTTTGCTCAATCTCGCAATCATAGGCCCATGTGTCCACACAGAGCGACGCGCACAGCGCCTTCTGCGAGGCGTCCACAACCTTGACGTTACGAATGACGCCATCGACCACCGCGTTGAGGAAGACCGCAGGCGGATAGGCGCTGGAGTTGGAGAACGAAGTTTCAGTGACACTGGCCGAGACGGCTTCGTATCCAGGTAGGCCATCAGAGCCCCAAGACCGAACGCGGTTAGTTACGCCCCACTGGAAGCCATAGCCCTGCAAGCGGAAGTTTTGTTCAAGCGTGAAGTCCGCAAACTCGAACTCGTCCGAATAGCCATGAAACTGAAGCGGCGCGAAGCCTTCCGGCGTATGGAAGATCGTCTGCGTCTTGCCCGCGCCCTTGAACGTAACGCCGGTTCCGCTTTCATACTGAAAGTAAACAGCGCCCGCGCCGTAATATGTGCCGGCTGGCACATAAATATCCATGCTCGAGGGACGATAGGCGCGAATGTCAGTACTGGTGTTGCTGTAGAACTGCCCCAGATAACCCAGCACCGGAGACATATCGACGTACACGTTGGCGCTGGTCGTTGAGACTGTCGCTGCTGTGTCGATCGTACACACATGCGTTGACGGCTTAGCCGTCACCCTCGCGCGTAAGCCTCGCGGCGTCGCCTTAGCTTGATAATAAGCCGTCTGCTGCGTCCATAGCCCTGTGCCGGTCGCAAAGCGATACACATCGCCAGTATCTTCATTCCAGCCGAACGTATTGTTGGCCTGGCTGGTGTCCGCCTCCATGGCGGCAAGGTTCGCGTACGAAAGCGACGGCCATGTGCCGCCCACACCCTTAGTCCCACGAGCGCCTGCGCCAGCTTCGCCGTTGATCTCAACCAGCACGTAATCGCCAATGGCAATGTTGGTCCCATCGACCACGTTCAGCGTCGTAGTGGAGACGCCAACGTCAATCGAACCCGTCGTCGCGACAGACTTTAGCCCAAAGTCCAGCAGATTGAATGTGCCGCCGCCCGCTGCATTGAGCGAGGAACTGAGCGTGGCTTGCTCATTGAACGTGACCGTGGTTTCGCGGAAGCCCTGGTTCGTGCCGTTGTTCTTGAAGCCGACTTTGCCAGAAACAACGTGATGGAACGACTGGAAGCGCAGCTTCTCTACGCCGTTATACTTCACATAGATGTCGAAGCCTTCGACGCCGTAAGTGAACTCGTCGCCATCTGTCTTATCACCAGAACCGCCAAGCTTGACGCCCCAGGTGTTTTTGAGATCGGAATTGACCCAAAGATTCTTTGTTGTGGTCGGGTTATAAGTTGAAGAGTCAACGCCAAACACTAGCGCGATATTCATCGTACCATTGGCCGTGCTCAGCAATTGCTCGAACATGATGGCGTCGCCATCGGCGTTGAGCCGTAGGAATATCCGCCCTTGGTGAACCCAAGTCGTAACTTCTTGGTCGCGCGATGAGCCGTTAGAGAGCAACGCCCACGTTCCAGCGGGGCTTACACCGAATGACTTCGTTGCCGCCGTTGTCCAGAACGTATTGGACATAATCGTTCCGGCCGCGTTTGTGGCGTGGGCTGAAACCAACGTATCAGCGCTATATGCGCCCGTGCTTGCCGGCGCTGGATCATAGCTGAAGTCGTCAGGGATAAGCACCCCTTCATTGACCACCCAGGACTGACTGGCTTCGCTCCAATAATAAGGCCCGCCGCCCGCCGTAGTGTTCTTGTCCCAGCTATTCGTGGTCGCGTTCCAGACGTACATGCCGCCTGGACCCTTGATCCAACTCTTGGTGGCGTGGTCGTAAAGATACTCGGCCCCGATCGTGCCGAACTCCCACGCGTTCGTGGTGTTGTTCCACACGTACTCCCCGGCCTCACCCACAACGGCTTTGCGCCAACTGTTTGTGGTCGCGTCCCAGAAATATGCAGGCTTAGGAGCAAGCAGTGTCACTCGCTAAGGCTCCCGCCTTCGCGGTTCTTGCTGATCTTCACATCAGCCTCAACCTTCTCGCTGTGCATCTCACGCTTGTTCTGCGTGTCCTCCGAATGCATTTCGCGTTGGTGCGCCATCGTCTCGCGCTGCATGGCGATCTCGGCCGCTTGCTTCTCCCGCGCTAGCGCCATCTCGGCTTCGAACTTGGCCCATGCGAGTTCGATCTCAGCCCGCGCCTTGCCCTCTGCCAGTTGCAGCTCAGCCGCGGCCTTCTCGCGCGCTAGTTCAAGCGTCAGCGCCGCTTTCTGTTCTTCGTGTGCGAGCGCCGCGCTGTCCTTTTGGCCTTGAAGCTGAAGCCCGGCCTTGGCCTCTTCAGTCTTCAACTGCATCTGCGCTTGGCTCTCTTGGCCCTTAAGCTGCATCTCAGCCTGCTTGGCCTGCGCATCGGCCTGTACCTTCGCCATAGCCGGATCAGGCTGCGGCTCTGGCGCCCATGGCTTCATCTTGGGCTGACCGGTCTGCGGGTCCACCACGGGCTGGCCGTCTGGCCCCATCTCGGGCTGGTCTGGAATCTCTGTGAAAAATGCCGCCGTGTCTCGCTGGCCGGCGAACCGCACAAGCTCTTCTTGGTAGCGATACCGATTCTTGACCGTGACGTTTGGATTGCCCGGTCCAAGCGTCTCAATCACCTTTTCCTGTTCTTCGCCAATCAGGCGCAGGCCAACCAGCGAATGTTCGCGGTTAAGACCGGCCACGTGGAAGGACATCTTGATGTCGCTATTCCACGTGCGCGGGTCGAACGTGCAGTATTGCCCGCCTATCTTCGCTTGGCGCGGCTCGTTCTGGTTGCGGCAGACGATGCGATAAATCTTGCTCGCGAAGGCTGACAAACCTGCCGCGAGATTGCGCGCTGTCATCTCCTTGCGAGCGTCTGCATTAAGCTGAAGCATCCCCAAGGCCTTGCCCGAGTGCTCTTTGCTCAACTGATCCGAGTCCAGGCCGCGCGTCTGACGTGTGGCGCCGGTCCGGTCTTCGATGCGCTGCTTGATAATCTCCAGCGCTTCCCACGCCACCGTAGCAGTGTTCAAGCCACCGACCAGCGGGAGGATCGCACCAGCCGGATCGCCGTCAACCGGGATCTTCGTGCCTGTGTAGGTGCTGTTAATCGCACCATCTGCCTCGACCTTGTTCTTATCGAACGCCTCACGGTTGACCACCGACTGATACACGGCATCTAGGCCAGCGCGCGTCAGAACCGTGCTTTGGCGCTGCAAGTCTGCCGTCGTATCGTGGACACTGAGGCCCATAAAGCGATGTGGAATACGAGTGGGCGTCCACGTGCCGAGCGGGTTTTCTTCGACCTCGCCTTCCTCAAGGATGATGTCACCGAGGCGATAGCTGCGGATTAGCTCTGGGTAGCCGTCACCATCAAGGTCCACACGCAGATACTCTTCTAGAACCTCAAGCTCTTCCGACGCCTCGTCGGCCGCTTCGTTCCATTTCACGTCATCGTCTTGGAAGCGCTCTGATCTGACATCATCTGACCGCCGAACCGCGCCGCCAGCAGCAGATTCGCCACCAGACCACGCCATGATCTCTGCGGCCTTGTGCTCCCATTCGCGCATGATCTCGCCGCGCAGCTTCCGCCACACCAAGCCAAGATAGCGCCCGCCATCAATATCCGTTGACCGGCCGTTAAGTCTCACGTCCTCCGGCGCAAAGCTTACAATCTCTAACCGCGCCGGACTCTTGAGCCGTCGAACGATTAGATTAATCCCGCCGGCCTCGCTCTCACCATCGAAATCTTGACCAACGATCTCAATCTCGGGATCGTTCATCAGTTCTTGGACCTGCATAATGTTCAGGCCAGTAAGCGATTGCGGCGCGCGATATTCTTTCGTGCGCCAATAGGCGCCCAGATAGCCCCTGCGGTGCAGCAGCCCGTCAAAAGTAAAGTCGTCTAGGAGGAAAAAGCCCGGATTATCGCTGAAGACGATCCATTGCATGTAGTCTTCGGCAGCACGCGCCTGCTTGGCGTACTCTTCGCGGCTCTCCTCGGCATAGATCAGCTTGCCGCCGTCGTTGAGAACGCGCGCATAGTCATTGCGCTGCCATTCGATAGTCTCAAAGACTTCGCGCGTGATGACCTGGCTGCGGCCGTCTTCCTCGTCGCCGTACTTCTCACCGAAGTAACGGCGCAGCGCCTCCATCTGCTGCTCTTGCACTTCGGTCTGTGCATAGCCGAGCGAGTCCTCCTCCTCGGCCTTGAGCATGCGAACGAGCTTTTCTTCCCGTTGCGCTTGGTCTTGCTCCTTGCTCAGCGCCTCTTTGTGCGGAGCGTCGTAGGCTAGAGCCACTTAGGCCATCGTCCCGAACTTGGGCTTAGGCGCTTCAAAGCCGCCGCCAATCTTAGGCTCTCGATAGTCGCACATCATGAGACCGAAGGCGTCCGCGTCGTGGCTGTAGTCGTGGTCTGGCCCACGGTCTGCGCCCGTCTCTTCGCTGATCTTGGGCGCATAAAGCCCAAGCATGATCCGTCCATCTTCTGTCGTGCTCTCATTGAATATGACCCGGCCAAAGTGCCGGCGTGCCTGCTCTATTCGGTACATCGCAGCGCCAGCCCCTTGGTTGGGAATGACGCGAACGTTCGCAAAGCCCGCCTTCTTCCAGGCGTTCTCCCATGTCTCAGCCGGTCCGCCGTCATTGGCGCCGTCGTGAGGCAGTACGATGTGTGCGCGCTCATGACCCCGATTGCGCATCCACTGGACGTGGGCGCTGAGCGGCTGGCCTTGAGCGTTGTAATGGTCGATCACGTAAATGTATGGGCCGACACGCTGGATGACCCAGATAACGTAGTTGTCGGCCTTCGCGCCCTTGCCGCCGATGTCGTGATACGAGAACAGCGGCAGCAGAGGATCGGCTAGGATCGGCTTAATGCGCCCCGTGCGCTTCGCTTCCAGCAGGTTGGACGCATAGTATGCGCCCGTCGCCGCGGTGGCGAACGCGCCTTCCCAGATGTGTTCGTATTGCTCTGGCCGGTCCCGCAAATCCCGCAAGCGTTCCTTTTCGAGCACGCCCGGAAACCAGGGGTTATCCCGCCAGTTCAGTTCAACGATCTTAACGTCTTCGTCCTTCGGATTGAAGAAGCGCTTGTTCGTCGCGCTGGCCTTCAGCTTCGGGTTCCACGTCAGCCAAATCTCCGAGCCCTCTTCCCGAACCGTGGGAATGAGCACCACCCAAGCCGCCTCGCTTACGTCCTCGGCCTCATCGATCCAGCAAAGCAGGATGCGCGCCTTGGACTTGATGCTGCTCAGGTTACGAGCCAAACCGACGAACAGGTATTCAACCCGCCGGCACTTGGTTCGTATGAACGTCTCGCCAATATCGAAGATGCTAGCCAGCCACGGATCGCTGCGAATGGCCGCTGCAACCTCACTGAAGCTGGAGTCAGCCAGCGAGTTCATGAACTGACGGCCGCAAAGGACAACGCCCTCACGGCCTTCCTGCGCCGCCTTGGCTGCGACTACGGCGCTCATCTTAGCGAAGGTGCGGGTCTTAGCTGACCCACGCCCACCCCGAGCGCCCCTAAATCTGGCTTGGCCCTCGAATACAGGGACTAGCTTATCGGGTAGCTCAATCTCGTGGATCTGATCGAACGCCACGGAGCACCAGCTCGCTCACCATCTTGATCGATGGCATATCGTCATCACCGGCGATCGGCTGGGTGGCCTTCCCGTAGGCTCGGTCCAGCAATTCCTTGCAGGCCGATATCTTGGCCGCGTCACTGTCAGCTTCCTTCGCCAATTTCGCTAGCGTCTTAATCGCGTCAGGACCGTGCTGGGCGGCAAGTTCTTTCACCGCTGCCGTAGTCTTATTTCGCTGGCCGGGCTGCCTACCGCTGCCCTCAGGCTTCTTCACGGTGCCGGGCTGTGGTCCTCTAGCGCCCATAACTCAAAATAACTCTATCTTCGGGTTTCAGTTGGCGTCGCCCGGCTCACGCGGGTTGCGCTCATACGTTACAGCGCCGTCATACTGATCCGTGAGCGCTGGCGGATTGGGATAGTTCACCCGCTGCGTTCCCGTATTCAGGATTACAACGTCTTTGAGGATCATAAACGTGACTAGCGCTATGCCTATAGCGAGCAGCATGCCGCCTATGATCCCCTGAAGCATTCCGTCTCTGTGCGCGGCTCGAGATACGATCTTGCCGACGCGGTTTAGTTCTTCGGTCTGGGCGAGCTTTAAGCCGGCTATGAGGGCCTCTGAGCGCTTGGTGGCCCTAGTGACCCCCTCACGCATTGCCTTGGCGTATGCGCCCTTCTGTAGCTCTGTGGCTGTAGCGCCTGCGGGTGGCTCGTAATTCTCGTCGATCTCGACCAGCTTGAGCGTGGGGCGCTTGGTTTCACCGGCCACGGAGCGTCTGCCATGTCAACATGCCCGCGACGATGAGAGCGCCCACGATCAGCACCCACCCCATCAGGTTGACCGCTCGAAAGCGTCATGGATGCGGGCTAGGCCGTTCTCCAGCGCTTGGGCTTGGAAGTCGGCGCCTTCGGTGAATACCGAGTTGAACGCCGGGACTTGCAGTTCATAGGGTTGGTCGCATTCTTCGCAAATGTAGCCCGTGGCGCTGGAAGCGCTGTTCGAGATCGCCCGCCCATGATTGGGGCAGTGAACAATCATCTCAGGCGTCGGCCCGTCCTCAATCGCGAGGGGCGGCGGGTCGCCAGTCAGGCGCACGAGCGCCGCGATATGGTCCGCAAGTTCTTCTCGCTCGACCATAAGGCGGGCTTCGTGGTCTTCTGCGTTGGTCAGGGCCTTCCGGGCGATTTCGGCCATGCGGTCCTTGGCCTCAACGTCGGCGGCGCAGTCAGCCTTGGCCGTGCGTGCGGCCTTTAGCTCGCCCGAAAGGTCCTTCGTTCGCTCTATGGCTTGGGTGATGGTCAGGTTCATGCGGCAGCCTCAAGATGGGCTTTGATGGTGGCGATGGCGTGCTCCAAAGAGGCGATCGACACGTCGCACTCAAGCGCTTGCAGCACGATGCCGATAGCGTGGCGGGCTTCCTCGCCCTTTGGCCGAATGCGTCTGCCACGATTGATAGTGGTTGACGCCCACTCGCTTTCGTTTCGCTGACCAGCCACACGACCGAGAGTTGCGTAGCCCGCCTCTGTGGTTGCGCATTCGTCGCCGTTCATTGGTCTGCTCCTTGGTTGAGGGTGGTCAGCAGCCCGCGTCGCCGGGAGGGGCGCCCGGTAGCCACTGTAAGACCTACCGGTTGTCGCGCGCTGCTGATGGGGATTCAGGCAATCGATCGGTCAGGTCCAAGGGGGAACATGATGAAGCGAGTGAGCCCGCCGCCGACCGCCTGAAACAAATGTGGCGCGGCTAGGGGTTAGCCTAGTCGCGCCAAAATCAGCTTTGCACATAAGGCATTGATTTGTGCCACGACGCAATAGGGCATTTTCATGCCGCCCTCCCGCCGCCGCGCCAATTATCCGCGCCCCGGTCGCAAGCGTCGTAATAGCCCGCCATGCCGATCAGAACATACTTCACGATCCGCCTAGCTGGGCGCGTGTCGGGGATAGGAGGGCGCCCGCTTTTCTCTCCCATCTGGCGCATAAAGCCCAGCGCCGCAGCGATGTCCTGAAGCGTGTAGAGCTGCACCAGCCATTCGACCACGTTCGGGGCGCAGGTGATGGCGCAGCGCTTGGAAACGCCCTGACGCAGGCCGTAGAGCGAATGGCCGGCATCCATCTGCTTAGCCATGCCCGCATCGCTCCAGGCCATGTCCACGCGATCATAGTTCGCCTTAGCGCCGGGGAAGAACAGGATGCATTCACGCACGGCGCGCTGTGCGGCTTCGTACTCGTCCTCGCTCAGCGTTGGCTTTAGCGCTTCGACCGCCCACACGCGGCGGGGCTGGCGCTTACTGTCGCCGTTGTAGCGATCGGCTAGCTCCTGCTGATCCTGCTCTGCGACTTGGCGTAAGAGTTTCGTGGTCATGCCGCTTTTCCCTCCCATTGCGGCCTAGGTCCAAGGCCCTTGTCGTATCGCCACAGCCGAACGGTCACGCAGTTCTGCTTCATGCCCACGCGCTCAGCGATGATGCGATAGAGGCCAGCGTTTCTGAAACCGCGCTTTTCCAGTTGGTCGCGCAGATGCACCAGCCGCTCGATCGGCACACGCGCTCGGCTGCCGCGCTTGCCGACATTGCCGCGCGGAATGTCGATGCCCTTGTTGCGCGCCTTGCAGTAAAGCTGGGACAGATGGCTTGAGCTTATCTCCAGCTCTTCCAGAATTTCGGCCCGCTCCATGCCGTTGAAATACATCTCGCAGGCTTTGTTTTCCTGCGGGCTTAGGCGGGGGTGGTGGAACGGCTCGTGCTTCATCGCACCACCCCACGCAAAGGGACGCCCAACGCCTTCAGCGCCAGAACCATCTCCACCATGTCATCAACCACGAGATACGGCACGCCGCATGCGCCGAGATCGGCTTGGCGTGCGATCTGAGCGGGGCTTAGGCGCGGGTTGGCCTTCGATGGCCCGCCAGTGCGTAAGCGCTTGGGCGGGGCTTTGAACTCGATGGCGATGAGGCTGGTTTGCGCGGCCGGGTTTTCAAATCCAACCGGAAGCCAAGGCGGGCCAAACACCAGCACGTCAGGCATGCCCGCCAAGGCGCCCATTGCCTTCAGGATTCCCGCCTCTGCCTTCGTCCGGTATCCGCCGTTCGGCACATGAGCGCAGAACCACGGCTTCGGAAGCGAGGCGCGGAGGTAGGCCACGCACGCCTTGTGCAGGTTTTCTTCAGGCCTTTGCACGGCGGCCCTCCAGTTCGATGACCGACGCGCTGAACTCGAAATGGTCGCTCATGCCGTCAGGGCCGAGATTGCGCGTGCTCTGGGCTGCGAAGCGTAAGAACTCCGCGAAGCCGTCATGGCCGAGTTGCTGAACGCCGATCTGCTTCAGCTTGGCCCAGTGCGGGTTGATGCTCACGTTCATGGCTGTGCTCCTGCGGTTTGGGAATCTGGACGCGCGCCCCATTCGGGGAGCCAAGTGCCGTCGAACTCGAAAAGTCGGATACGCCGCGCGATCTCTTCAGCGTCGGGCGTCTCGAGCCAGTTGCGCCACAGGCCTTGGCTCAGCCACGGCACTAGGCCTTTGACGTAACCGGGGCCGCTCTTGAGCCGCTCGGTAACATGCGCGCGACCGGCTGACAGGATGTCCTCAGGGTCAACGCCAAGCCGAAGCTGTGAAGCAACGGCATCGCGGACTTTCTGCTGAGGGTGGCGCTTCCTAGCCTCTGGAGGCCACAGCTTCCAAAGCGCGTCGAACACCCGTTCGACAGAAGCGTTAGCTTCTCTTCTAGTCTCTGATGTCTGGCTTCTTAGTTTGGCGTCGGGGTTAGGTGCGGGGGTAGCCCCGTCGCTAACTACTCGTAGGTAACGCCCTGATTTTTTGGCCTCTTTGAGATTGCACGCCTTGCAGATACCGCGCAGGTTTTCGATGGCATTCGACCCCCCTAGGGTGAGGGGTATGATGTGATCGATCTCGAAAGCATTCGGCTCGTTGTTGTGCTCGAAAACCATGTCGGTGCTGCAAACGGTGCAGCGGCCCTCGCAGGCCTCCCACACAATCCGAACCTTGGTTGGGTTGTCTTTGCGATTGAACCGCTTGGATGATTGCAGCTTTCCGGCCTGCTCAGCGAGGCGAACCAAGTCAGGGTCGCCGCCGCGCAAGCCGTTGGCGCGAGCTCGAGCGTACTTATCGGCATCCCGCACCATTCGGCGGCTGTAGAGGACGCTGGCGCGCGTCCTTGAAACCACGCCAGCCGCCTCGAGCTCATGCAGACAGGCGCGAACCTTCTGCTCACTTACGCCGCACACCGCCGCGAGCCCAACGGCATCCAGCGGTTGAGAACCAACCAGCAGATGCCCGCTGGGGTTGGCGTCGTGCATGATGCAGAGCATCTCAATCCAAAGGCCGCGAGCCTCCAGCGATACGAGGCGCAAAGCAGGCTCAGCCCGCCAATCGGAGGGGTAGAACTTGAACCAAGGGAGCTTGCTCATCTTGCGCCCCGCATCTCGAGCACAGCGGCGGTGGCGGGGTTGATCTCAACGTCAACTTGGCCGGTGCGCCCGCCGCGGGTCTTATCGACAACCAAAACGGCGGCGTTCGTGAGCTTCGCCGGATCGCGTAGCTCGGCTGGCTTGCGCGCCTCGTAATAGGCCTTGCGGTGGATCAGGATCACCACGTCAGCCGCCTGCGCCAGCGCGCCGCCGTAGTTCAAATCGGTGAGCGCAGGCATGCGATCTGTGCCGTCTGCTCGTGAGCCGTCCTTGGTAAGCTGGCTCAACGCGATGACGCCGACGTTGAGGCGCTTAGCAAGGCCCAGGAGGCCCTCGCTGCGGGCGTTGGTGCGCTCGAGCTGGCTTGGGAAGCGCGAGCCGGGTTCGGCCGCTATGAGGCCTTCGTGGTCGATTATGAGGGCGCCGGGCTTGATGCCTTCGCGCCGCATCTTCCTGAACAGCCGCCGCGCACCCGCTTCGATCTGGCTCAGCGTGCGCCCTGCTCGAGCGTCAACGTAGATCGGCAGCGAGGCCGTAGCCTTGGCCGCGCCGATCATGTCTGACCATTGGTCGTTTGAGAGCGCGCTGCGCTGTGCGTCCGAATAGCTTGGACTGGCTGCGGCGAACTGAGGCCGATAGGCTAACGCCGCAGCCGCACGGAGGCCGATTTGCGTGCGGCGCATCTCGAGGTGCGTTTCAGCGACGCCGTAACCCTGCGAGGCGATGGCGCGCGAAATGGCGGCGCCGACGATAGACTTACCCATACCCGTGGCGCCGCCCACCACCCACAGCGTCCCCGGTTCCAAGCCGTTGGTGATCTCATCCAAGCGGGCGATGCCGGTGCTGATGCCGCGCGTCTCACCGAGGCGAGCACGCTCAACAGCTTCGCAAGCGATCTCGCCCATACGCTCCCAAGCGTCTGCGTCTGTGTCATTGGAGGCGATCTCCTGTAGCTGTTGCTCAAGCGCCGTAAGCGCGTCGTCCTCGCCCTTCTCGGCTGTGTTAATCGCGATGCGCGCGGCTTCCATCACAGCGCGTCGGCGGGCTGCGTCGCGGATCGCGTCGCCATAGCCTGCGACCTGCGCTGCCGTGACTGCGCCCACGTCACTGAGGCGCATGAGATACTTGGCGCCGCCAAGCTCACGAAACGTGCGATCGGCAAAGTCACGCATCGACAGCATGTCGATCAGACGCCCGTCACGCTGGCGCTGCTTGATCTCGTCCCACATGGCTGCGTGCGTGGGATCATAGAAATGCGACGCGCTCAGCTTGGCGTGATCGATCCAGCCCGGATTGAACAGGATGGCGCCAAGCACGGCTTCGGATTCAGCGAGGGCGAGCGGCTTGGTCAACGCGAGCCCCAGAACATCTGGCGGCGTTGATCGGCGCTGTAGCACTGCCCCAGCAGCGCCATCGCGGCGCGTGAGGCTGGCGTGTCGTCAAACTTGTTCGGTTGCTTCTCGGGCGGCGGAACGCGCTTGATCTTCGTGATATGCATATTGCGCGCTGGCTGCGCGTCTCTTGCTCTTGAGGCGCGCGGTGGGCGCGGCGCCGACACAATGCGCGCCTTGCGTGCGACCACCGGCATTCGGCGCTGTGCGCCCTTGCGATGGACAAGGCCAATGACGGAATTACGTGAGCGCTCAGTGCCGAGTTGCTTTGCGATCTCGGTTGCTGTCAGCCCGTCTTTCCAGAGCTTCAGCGCAAGCGTGGTTTCGTCCTCGCCCCAAGGGCGTTCTTTCCGTTTCATGCTCGCCTCCCGCCAAATTATCGGCGTGAAGGGCCTGCAGCGGCCCCGCACGCCGCCGCTAGTTTCGTGTTCGTGTGCTCCGTTCGAAGACGCAGCCCGCGATGAAGCCCCATGCGAGGCCGATGATTAGGGACACGACCGCTACCATGTGTAGCGACCGCTACTGCGGAACGTGTTATTAACACGTCGCGTTAATACGGTATAAACGCCCAGCATGGGGCGGCTTTGACGGGTCCGCACAGCAAGCACCTCATAACTAGTGCGATTCGTGACTGGCTCGGTCAGCGGTGAGACGCTGGCCGGGCCGCTATTTTGTGCGCCCGAATTGAATCCTTCGCAATCCGGTCGCTTTCTTAATTTTCTGCGCAAGACGATCCGAAACCGGAGCTTTGCCCGCAGCGATTCGGCTTATCGTGCCTTTGTTCACACCTACGGCGTCGGCCAGTTCGGTGACGGAATAACCGCTACGCTTTAGCCAACGGCCAAGCGGTGTAGCCGGTTCGGGCTTGGGGCGTAGCAATGTCATCTCCATTCGTCATTGGTTGCACGCTTTAAAAAAAAACGCAACCCCGTTGTTTGCCGCTTGCGTTTATTTTCGTCGCGTGCAACGGTGTTGTCGTTGGAGAGTGACCATGAACATTAATGACGCAGCCCGCATCTGCCACCCCCAAGAGCAAACGCTAGACCTCGCAGACACCCTCATCGGTGAAGCGCGCCTGCGTGAAGCGCGGGAACTTAAGCAAGCCGCCGTGTCGGCTGAGTACCGCGCGGCGTCCAAGGCGCTGGAAGCGGCGCAGGTCAATCTCCACGCACACGCACGCGGCATGGTTCCGAAGGCGCTTGTGCCTGCGCTTATTAAGCAAGCGCGCGAAGCTCTGGACGCGATGGAGCGCGCGTCAGCGTGACCCGCCGCTATCTCACCCCCAACGAGATGCACGCAATGCTGCAACGCCAAGGCGGCGTTTGCGCTCGCGAGAACTGCATGAGCGAAGGCCCATTTGAAGGCGATCATTCAACGCCTCACGCATGGGACGACAAGAAGCCCGACCAGCTTCTTTGCGTTCCCTGCCATCGGGCGAAAACGAAATACGACGTGAAGGCCATCGCAAAGACCAAGCGTCTGAACGGCACAACAAGCTCTCAGTGGTCGCGCCGCGAGGAAAACGGATCACGTCTTAAATCACGTGGCTTCACGCAATGGCGTGGCCTCAGCAAGCAAGATGTTCGGAGCAAATAATGACCGTCGCTGAAATCACCCCGAAGCGCGCGAAGCAGGCGCCCGAAAGCAGCGCGCCGCACGTCATTCGCGCCATGAACCTCGTCTCTGCGCGCTTGGCTGAAGAGGGTATCAAAAAGTCCCGCAACAACAGTTCGCAGGGTTACAAGTTTCGCGGCATTGACGAAGTGCTGAACGCGCTCTCTGCGATCATCTCCAGCGAGAGGCTGGTTATCATCCCGCACGTTCAGAGCCGAGACGTAACGGAGCGCCAAACCAAGAGCGGCGGCGCGTTGTTCTCAGTCGTGGTGCGCGTCGATTACACGTTCATCAGCGCTGAAGATGGGAGCCGCGAAGTCGTTGGACCATTCGATGGCGAGGCGATGGATAGCGCCGATAAGGCCACCAACAAAGCGATGAGCGCCGCGTACAAGTACATGGCGATCCAGACATTCTGCATTCCGACTGAAGGCGACAACGATGCGGACGCCACTACGCACGAGGTCGTCCCTGCTGCTGACCGGAGGCCCACCCCAGCCAATCCCCCAGCCGGTCAGCAGCACACTAACGCAAGCCAAGCAAAGAAGCAGGACGTGTGGCCGCGCTTCGTCGAGAAGCTTCGCTCGTTCACAGACTTGGACGAGCTAGAGCGCTGGTGGTCGTCAGCTTCAACGCAAGCGGCTGTCGATGCAATGCCGGGGCAATGGCCTGAGCAAGCGCACGAAGAGTACGAGAAGAAGCAGGAAGCGTTAGCCTCTGCGGGTGCGCCGTGAAGTGGGATTTCAAGCCCGTGCGCGTGCAGTGGGTGAGCATTTCGCTCATCGACGTGAAGCTCATTTTCATAGCGCTGCTCTCGCTCAAACTCTTTGGGTGCGCGCCGTGAAGCAGTTCCGCCTCGCCTCGCCCACAGCGCGACAGCTTGCAGCCTCCTACTGCTTAGAAGGCCCGCAAGGCTGGCTCGTCACGTTCAAAGAGCCGACGCGCTCGCTTGAGCAGAACGCGCTTTTGTGGGCGCGGCTGGATCAGGTCGCGCGCACTGTCGAATGGTACGGGCAGAAGCTCACCGCGACCGAGTGGAAGCACATCTTCACGGCATCGCTCAAAAAGCAAAAGGTCATCCCCGGCCTTGATGGCGAGTTCGTTGTGTTGCCAAGCGGCACGTCAACGATGAGCAAGTCGGACCTTGGAAATCTGCTGACGCTGATGGAGGCATTCTACGCCGAACGCGGCCTCACGTTCCGCGATCAGGTGGAAGCGTTGGAGTACAGCAAATGACCCAAGCCAGCACACTAGTTTTCAAGACTAGTGCTATCGACCGCTCAGCCATCCCTCCATGCGGAAATCATTCAGGAAAGTCATTCCGCGAGCGGGCCATATACTGGCCGTTTGCGTGGAGCGCAACCGCGCCCGGAAATGACCCGCCGCAGGACATGCTCTGAAAGGATTCAAGCCAATGACGGATCGTTGTCCGCGCTGCACTGGTGACGGCGGCTATCATGCGCTCGTTCACCGCGCCGGCAGTTGCACCGAAGAATATCTAGCCTGCGCGCTATGCCACGGCGACGGCAAGATTTCCGCCGAAGTGGCGGGCTGGCTCAAGGTCGGATCGGACCATCGAAACGCCCGCGTAGCTCGCGAAGAAAGCCTGCGTGAATGTGCGCGCCGCCTTGGCGTATCGGCTGCGCTCGTGTCGGCCATGGAGACGGGCCGCGAGCGTCCCCGCTTCACTCAATACTGCATGGCCTGCAACGCCGACGATCCTCCACACGCGCCGGATTGCATCTCAGCCGCACGCTTCTCAGCACAGGAACAGTCCGAATGACGTTCGATCCACGCGAAGAAATGACAGAAGCCGAACGTGCGTGCTGGGACTCGGGATGGCTGACGCCGCTTGAAGCCTTCGACTTGCGTCAAGAGATTGAGCGGCTGCGCGAGATCGAAGCTGCCGCGCTTCCAATCGACACATACGAGCGCCCAATCCAGCAAACGCGCATTCTGCTGTACTGGCGCGAGCGCGGCTGGGTCACCGGCACTTACGATGAACCGGAAGACCCGCCGCCAAACACGCCTCGCTATGGCTTTCGGGGCGACGGTGACAGCGTGATTGCGATCAACCCGCCGACGCACTGGATGCCGCTTCCTGACGCCCCCACCCCACCGCTAACGGCAGAGGAGAAGAAATGACGGAGACGATTGAGCGCGCCGCTTTTGCCGCCTTCAAGAGCGACTTCATCGGACATCGCGGCGAGACCGCTGAAGGCGAATGGAAGCGGTTCGCAGGCACAGGCTATCACAAGCGCTGGCTGATCATCACGCGCGCCGCTCTTGCGGAAACGTTCGACACGACCGGCGATGAGATGTGGGAGGCCGTTCAAACCGCCGCTGAGAAAGCGCTGCGTGAGGACGTGGACGATCCGGGCCTAGCGATCACGCGCGCCGTGTTCGACGCGATGAGCAAGATTGCTGCATCTTCACCTCAAGGAGATGACGTTGCAAGGCGCAATCCTAAATGAGCACCGATCTAGTCTGCCCGAACACGCAGCGCTCCTGCGAGCGCAACTGCTGGCGGCGATGTGCGCCCACCGAGAAAACGCGAACGCGCGAGGCATACCTTCGCTCTCGCTTTGACGATCAGTATGAGGTGCCGGAAGTGGCTGATGAGTCGTGGCGGTCCGTTGAGACCGCAAATCTTCACGCTATGTTTGGCCGTAGCGAGTGGGTGCTGATCGCGATAAGCGACGGGCGCGTCACAGAGGGCATGCCGTTCTTCATGGACGATGGCAAAGCGCTCTGGATTGCCGCGCGTGGGAGTAATTGCGCCGATCCGCGTCACCCAACCGACATGCTGGCCGCCACCGTTACGCATTGGCAGCCGCTTCCCCAGCACCCCGAGCATATCCTCCAGAAGGAATCGACGTGACTGAAGCCGTTCAGATTAGCTGTCGGAGTTGCACCTTCTGCCGTGTGTACGAAGGCCACGGCAATTGTCGCCGCCTCCCACCACGCATGAATGGCGACGTGCGCGAAACCGACGAGACGGCACACCCGCATGAACGGCTTTGGGCGGTCTGGCCGGTGGTGAATTTGGAGAACGATTGGTGCGGCGAGTGGCGCGGACAAGACAATGCGGGTTTGCCGTTTTGACCGTCGCCCCCACCCCACCGCTAACGGCAGAGGAGAAGAAATGACGGAAGCATCCAAGCTTGAAGAGATGGAAGCGCTCGCTCGTCGCCTTGACGACGCGGTGGCGAACTTTCTCGACGCCGATTCCGCGTGGGACGCTGACGAGTGCTCAGAAAGGGAGTTCCTCGGCGCGCATGCTCAAATGAAGAACGAACTCTACGCGACGCGGGCCGCACGCAAAGCGCTCCTTGCAAACGTCCATGACGGAAAGGGTTCAACGTGATGGAGCAGATCGGTATCATGCTGACCGGCGTAACTGCCGTGTTCTTGTCGCAGAGCAAGAGCGAGCGCCTACGCAAATTCGCGTGCCTCTTTGGCCTGATCGGTCAACCGTTCTGGTTTTACGCGACCTACACCGCCGAGCAGTGGGGCATCTTTGCGGTGTGCTTCCTCTACACGTTCTCGTGGGCGCGCGGTTTCTGGAATTACTGGCTGTTGCCGTGGCTCGCCAATCGTCGCCAAGCGATCATCTCCGCCGCAATTGATGAGGTAAACCGGCGCACCGAGCATCGCTCTGCGACGGAAGCATCCTCGGAGGATGGCATCCGGTGATGAAGGTGCTCGGGTTGTTCTCCGGTATCGGCGGCTTTGAACTTGGCCTGAACGACGCAGGCTTTGAGATCGCGGCTATGTGCGAGATCGACCCGACATGCCGCCAGGTGCTCGCGCATCATTTCCCCGGAGTGCCTATTTACGATGACGTCAGAACGCTCACCGCCGGCCGACTTGCCGCAGATGGAATTGCCGTTGATCTCGTCTGCGGCGGCTTCCCCTGCCAAGACGTCTCAATCGCCAACGTTCAAGGCCAAGGGCTCGACGGAGACCGCAGCGGACTATGGAGTGAGTACGCCCGCATTATTGGCGAGCTACGACCCGCGTTCGTTATCGTGGAGAACGTCGCAGAGTTGCTTGCTCGGGGAATGGGCCGAGTTCTCGGATCGCTGGCCACCCTCGGGTATGATGCTGAGTGGCGAGTGCTACGAGGTCTCGATGTTGGACTACCCTTCATCGGAGAGCGGATCTGGATTATTGCCACGCCCCGCAGCGCGGGACGGCAAAGACGTTTCCAGTACCTCCGTTCACTTGGCATCGAGGCAACGCCATCAACCGAGCGCCGCCACCAGGCTGTTAGAGCGCGGCGTGAACTGGAAACTCATCTCGACGGCATACGAACGGATGATGGGCTTTCCGTCACGATGGAGCGCCGTCGTTTACATGGGCTTGGAAACGCGGTCACGCCGGAAGTCCCGCGCCGTATAGGGAATGCCATCTTGTCAGCACTGGACCTCAAGGCGGCGCATGACGGTTTGGGTTCAGTGCAGGAGCGGAAGTGAATGGCGATGACCGAACGTGAGCTTCGCTTGCGTCTAGCCGACGCCGAGTGGGCGCTTTCTCGCATTAAAGCGCTTGGGTCAGACGTGTATTACGGCAACAACGGGCCTCGCACTTCGACCGGACCGCACGTCAAAATCGCGTCGGATCACTTCGACAACTACGGTGAAGTCTATAAAAACTGCGTTCGATCTTCAGTGCAGACGAGGAAACGAGTGACCGAGACTAAGTTTACGCCAGGCCCATGGTTTGCCGTTGACGGCCACCACACACCGTGGACTGACGCCATCGCCATTGGCACGGATCCTCAAGCTCTTGAGGCTGTCGCCCACACTACGCGCGGGTTTGGCGTCGAGATGCAGTGGGCTAACGCGCGCCTAATCGCCGCCGCACCGGACCTTTACTATGCGCTGAAGGCGTTTGACGAGCGCGGCTATACGCAGGCCGTTGGCGACATCATCAAGAGCGCGCTCGCGAAGGTCGAGCATGTCTCGGATAAGGACCGCTCCGACTTAAAACTTCGTGGCGATCAACTGAAACAGGGCGTAGCCAAGCCCGCCGCCGAGCCCAAAGAGTAGTCCGTTGATAATTTGCTGCATTTCGACTTTCATGTGTGTTGCTCCTTGTTATTCCGCCGCCACGCTTGACGGCAGCATGCGGTCTTTCCGCGTTTCCGGCTCACGCTCTTGATCCGGTTCTGCGTTGTTTTCCTGAACGGCCTCTGTTGGTTCGGGGTCTTGGGTTTCTGTGTTAGTCTCGTCTTCAAATACTGGTAGTTCGTCGGAGGGTTCGTCTTGTTCGACCTTAGCGGTTTCCACGCCGATAGCTTCGGCATCGGGTTCTTGGCGGGTATGCTCTTGATGGCCTTCATCTTCTGGCCCCGCCGCGGCGATCACTGACTCCGCTTCCATCAGCCCACCGATCGTGACTGACGCCGTGCGGTTGCCGCCGTCTTGGGCGCCGGTTTCGTCAGGCGGAATGTCCGGCTGGATCTGAACCTTGACCTTCTCGCCGCGCTTAATCTTACGCTCGCGCTTGTGAGCACGAACGAAGCTCTCTTCAATCTCGTCGCCCGTGTCTGCGTCCGTGTAACGGCGCTTCATCGGGGTTAGAGGTTCAGTCTCGCGGACGGGTTCGTGGCGTAGGTCTTCGATCCGATGCGCTTCGTCGGCCCAGCCAGAGCGCTCAATGTCCATTGCCGGAACACGTGAGCGCCACGCCGCCAGCGCCACACCAAACATGGTCATCGCCAAAAGCTCGCCAAGCACGGCGATAAATGGCTTACGGATTTCCTCAAGGAACCGCGAGAATGTCGCCATGAAGCCGGTCGCCGTGACCGTTGCCGCTACGGCCTCGACGGTTTCCACCGACGCCACAGCCGCTTGCTGGCGAAGCTCAAGCAGTCGTGCGCGCCAGCGGTCGCCTTGGCGCGCGTCGGCCAGAGCGCGCTCGATCCCGGCAAGCTGGTAGTCGCGCTGTGTGCGTGCGGTCGCCATGCGCTCAGTCCACGCCACCTCGCCAGAACGGCAGGCTTGCGCTTGGTAAGTCGTCAGGTTCGGCGCACACAGGCGGGCCATCTCAGTTTCGATCGCGGCTATCTCGGCGCCTACGGCGGCAACGCCTGCTTGCGCGGTATTCGCATTAACGACCTGGTCGCGCGTGCGCGCGTCCGTTCCCCATTGCTGCGTGACGATGGCGCCAGATATCATAAAAAGCGCAATGGCAATGCCGATGCCGGTTGCGACGTTTAGAAAGAGCCCCTGCAAGTAGTGGCGAATATGCAGCCACACGGCATTGAAGGTTGCGATGCCAAGGCAGAAGAGAAAAAGACCGCCGCCATAGATCGCGTGAATGTTGGCCTCGGCAAACCAGTTCCAACGGGCCGGTTCTCCATCGTTCCCGGCGCGCCAGTCAAAGGCCCAATCGACCTGCCCGACGCTACCTGCGATGAAGACTAGCAGCATCCATGTGGAGCCGATCAGCGTGGAAACGGCGATGAAAACGAGGAGCCATACCCACAGCAGCGGCGCGCCGTGCTCTGCATATCGCCTGCGATTTTGGAGTTTCTTCTCTTCCGCCCGCTCCTTGCGCTCGCGCATCCACACGCCCGCGCGCAATCGCGCCGCCTCGGCGGCTTCCTTTAATTTTCCAATCATACGAGGCCTATCCTGTGATTGCCTGATAAGCCAAGAACGCGGCGACGGTCGCCAGCACGCCCACTAAGGCCCAGGTCTTGCCGCTCGAACCCGGCGGCGGTGTGTTGAGTAGTTTCAGCATCTCCGTCGCCGTGGTCGTGGCGGGCGGCTGCTTTGACATCGTGTCCAGCATGCGCTGGATAGCGAGTGACTGCGAACTGATCGCTTGCGCTAGGCCATCGCCGCCGCCTTGGTGCGGCATCTTCGATGCTAGCCCCTGCACGGCGTCTGTGAGTTTTCGCACATCGTCTGGCAAGTGCATCAGCGAAGCGCGGATTTGTGCGACTTCCATTTCCACGGCTGACTGGCGCTTCTGCGCCTCCTCTTTTGCGGCGATGTGCTCGCGATAGGTGACGTAGTTCCCCAACCCCGCCTCGTTCATGTGATCGCGCTCTCCGTTTCCGAGGTATGTCATTGGTCTTGCGCCCGCGCCCAGTTCGCGCAGTGCCGTTGCGTGGAAGCGTTCACGTCGTAGGCTTCCTCCACCGCGTTCGCGCGATCCTGCCAAAACAGGAACGCAAGGCGCGCGTTAGCGAGCTGAGCGCGGTTCGCCTCAACAGGCGAAGAGACGTTTTCGGGGAGAAGCGTGGGTTCGTCGGTCGGGCGCGGTTCAATCGGATCGACTCTACATTCTGCTGGAATCACCACCGGCTGCGTCACCACTATCGGCGCCGGGCGTAGCCGCTCCATCGTCCCGCACGCCCCCAAAGCCATAATCGACGCCCCCGCCAGCGCGGGCTTGATCCATTGCATCGCGTATTCTCCTTGCTTCACGTTCGGCGCGCAGCCTGCGGGCGCGTTCCGCTTCGATCGTTTGTGCCGTCTGACTTGCCGCCGCGTTGGCGCTGTTGACCTGCGTACTCAGCTCGCGGACCAGTTCGGACGCGTCGGCCAAGTGGCGCTCTTGCATGGCGATGTCGGCGCGCAGATCGCGCACGTCGTCTTTGAGATTGCCGATGCGGCCGGTCTGAAGCCCCAGCAGGCCGAGGCTGACCACCAGCCACGTCCAAGGGCTTAAGACGATCGCCAGCGCCGGCGAGGCTGCCAGAGGGCCTAGGAAGCGCGCTAGGCGGGTTGGTTCGGTTCTGGCCTCCAGCACAGGCGGCGCATCGCCAAAGCCCTGCCGGCGCCCCGCAATCGCGACCTGGATGGCGTCACGCTCGCGCTTCTCTTCCAGGGTCAGGCGCGGCTTGCCCAGGAGCACCGTCAGGCGGGCTTCGGCGTCGTGCTCGATCTCGGACGCCATGCGGACCTGATCGGCGTCGGCGGGGTCTGCGGCCTCCATCATGGACAGGCTGACGCGGCGCTCGCGGAGCAGATCGGCGTGGTTCTCCTGCTCGCCTTCGAAGCGATAGGCGCGAGCGCCGGCTAAGACGGCACGCGCGCGCTCTAGGACGTTCATTCCCAATTCCCCCGATGGCGAGGTCCGCCGATGTCTTCCGGCGCCGAGGGCGGAAAACCACCCTGCGGCGCGTTGCCAAAAGGGGGCGGCGCTTGCCCCGCCCTGATCTGCTCCACGCGCTCGATGCGCCGGTCTCGGAACAGGGAAACGATAAAGGGCATCAGAACGCCCAGCAGCGCCGCAGCGCCGCCCAGGGCCGTTCCTAGGCCGTTGAGGTCCACGCCCTCGCCTGCGGCCCAGCGGTCGAAGCCAGCCGTCATGGCGACGCCTAGGCGCACGAACAGCCATGTAATGGCGACGACAAGCAGCATCACCGCCAGCCGGGTTAGCGGGCGGGCTATGGCGTCTAGGATTTGGATCACGTTAGCGGAACGCGCTTTCTTTTGGCGGGCCGTTCATGATAGACAAAGCGCGTCCTCCTTCCGGTTTGCCCGGGTCTACAGGTGGCGGATTAAAAAATGGAGGGGTCGCTCCCTTCTCGGCAGCCCCGGTCGCAAGGCCGGGGTTTTCGTTTGTGTCGATCACGGCCAGCCCTGCGATGGATCAAACGAAGCGACCGCTTCCCGATCCGCAGACCGGATAAAGTCTTGGCGCTCGTCTCGGTATATCTCGATGCGGCGAATGCGAGCCGTCACCGTCTCAAGCTCAATGAAGCGGTCGAACAGCTTAGGATTGCCGCCGACATAAGCCCCGGCTTCGTTCAGGTTGGTGACGACGTGAGAGCGAACCGCGTCATGCTCGCTGTCGCTGTAGCCCGCCTTGGCGGCTGCGATCAGTTCGGTAGCGTGCTCTGAAAGCTGACCGATGCGGACGATGCGGTCATGGGCGAGATTGTCACCGAAGATGAACGCGCCGGGGCTGTGCTCGGGTTCCGGCTCAATCTCATCCGGGGCGAAGTCCAGCGGATCAGGCGCGGGAAGCTCGCCATGTGCGAAAGCTTCGTCGTCTAGGAGTTCGGCTCCGAGGTCGGAGGCGTCTTCGAAGTCGGCGTCGAGCGGCTCGTTGAATGTCGCGGCGACTTCCGCGCTCTCAATCTCTTGCCCGCTTCCGACTCCAAATCCTTCGCCATCTTCTCCGCTTTCAAGCGGTCTATTGTCGTCCAAGTCGAAGGCGGGTTCTGAAGCTGGCGCAACAGCTTCTGATGCTGCCACGCTAGATGCTGCACCGTCATCTGATGCGGCTGCTTCATGCGCGGAATCCTCCCCCGCTTCGCTCTCGATTGCAACAGGTTCAAGCGTCGCTTCCGTGCTGAGCGGGCTCAACTTGAAGCGCTCCACGAGCCATACAGCGGCCTCTTCCGCCGTATCCGGCGTGTCCTCACTGTAAGACCGATCGCCAGGCTGCACCTTGGCCCAGTTCTTCACATGGAAGCCCTGCCCGTCAGGCTGAAAGCCCATGACCAGCGTGTCGCGCGTGTAAACCTGCCAAGCGTCATGCGGCGCCCATCCTGCCTCTCGCAGAATGTCCGCTGCTTCTGGGTGTGCTTCTTCCATCAGTTCGCTCCGAGATTTGCAGCGACGTAGGCCCGCGCCCGCGCTGCGGTGAACGTGGCTGAGCCATACGAGAGGGATTGGTAATTCGCCGCTGCGAGGTCTTGGATCGGGGCCACGTTCGTCAGGTATTGACGCAGGCCCGCGACCGCTAAAATCTCACGCACCATCCGCATCTGACCCCAGACGTTCGGGTGAACGCCATCGGGAAGCATTACGTCCACGCCGTCCACGGAAAGCGCTGACGAGCGCCAGCCGTCCATGATCCAGTTCATGTCTGCAAAGCGCGTCACGCCAGCGAGCGCCGATCCTGACGCACTGGTTGCGTTCGTCGTCACCATCGCCGCGCGGCGGGTCGCATCGTTCAGCGTGCCTTGCGTGCCGACCGCCGCATCATATTGCATGGCCGGATTGCAGGCGAGGTTGCCGCTGTGGCAGTAATCGAACATCGACATCATCACGACGGTTACGCCGTTGATTGCCGCAGCCTGACGTGCCGACCACCAGAACGAATAGTAAGCATTCGGTCCCGGCGCGTAGTCGCCCGCGTCTTCCAGAACGACCACATCACCGCTGCGGATCGTCCCGCGTGACACCATCGAAGCAATTAGCGTGGCGCTGACATTGCCGCCGTATGCGACGCGCTCTGTGCGGTTGTTCGTGGTCAGCGCAAGGTTTGCTGTGGAGGCGATCGAGCGGAAGTCATAGAGCGGGTGCGCGGGGTCTAACGGGTCTGCGCCGTCAGGAAACTTCCCCAGCGCATAGCCGCGCGCGATGCTGTCTCCGAAGAGATGAATGACGCGCCCATACGCTCCCCGGTTGGCTGCAATCTGCTGGTAAAGCGGGTCAGCGCCCGAGCCTTGCGCAATCGCCGTCATCGGCGCCAGCCAAAAGGCCAACACCGCTAGAATGAGCTTCATGGTTTTCCTTATGCGCCTGTGTGGGTGTAAGTGCCGATGATGTTGCCGGTATCCACGTCGATCAGCGTGAAGGTACGGCTCTCACCTGCGCCGTTGCCGTTGCAGCGGAAGGCGATGGTGTCGTTATTAGCAAACGTGATGGTTGTTGGATCGCCCGCGAACGCATACCCGGCGCCGTTTTGAGATGTCTCCGAACTCGTAATCGTGCCTACGTCCACGTAGTCTTCAAAACGAATATCGCCGCTATTGCCTGCTGGGACCGTAACCGTTCTAGTCGTACTGGTGGACACGCCAGCAACGGCCGTGGCGTCGAGCGTGCCTGAAAGCGAGCACGAGCCAATGTCGTCCAGCACGGCAGCGAACATACCGGCCAACATCAGATCACGCCGTGCAGCGTCCACTTGGACGAGCCGTTATAGATCGCAAGGAAGGCGTTGTGCGCGTAGCTGGTGCCGGTCGCTGAATCCGTGTCGCGGATATACATGGTGTGCGCAGCGGGGCGCGTGACCGTGCGCGCCGTGCCGCCTGGATCGAACAGAATCCAATCGCCTTCGGTCATGCCTGAGGCTGGAAGCGTCGGATTGCTAGCGCACTTCACGCGGCGGTTGCGGCTTGCGCTGGTGAGCGTGCCGCCCGTTTCGGAGCTATCCAGCGGCGGGCCGACAAGCGCGTTGGCGCTCACCGTGGTTGAGAACGCGATCAGCGTCGTGGCGTAGTCAACGTATTTTGTGCCATTGAGCGCAAAGCCGATGTTGTCGGAGCCGATGCGGTAGAAGCCGCAGTCGGTATCGTTGATGAACGCGTATGCGGGCGCGGCTGCTGTTCCGTTCTGGCCGGCAAGCACGCGCCCCGACGTATCAATCCGAAGCCCGAACGTGTTGTTGCCGTAGAGGTCCAGCGGGTGCGCGGTCGTAACCTTAAGCTGGCCTACGTTGTCGCCAGATGGACCAAGCGTCAGTGTGACCGGCGTTGTGGTGTCCGTCACAGTCAGCAGCGCGCCTGACGTTCCAGTGATCGTCATGGCGCCAGCCGTGACACTCGTCACACTCGGCGCAAGCGTAAGGCTCACTGTGTCCGCTGCCGTGAACTGCAAAAGCGCGTTGCCGGATGACCAGGAGAGCGCTGCGATGGCCGTGGTCGTTGCGTCTAAGGGTTGGAAAACGCCCGTCGCCGTCGCGCCGATCAGTTGAAAACGGGTGCCGTCGTAGCTAATCCGATAAATGTTCCCCGACACGATGTCGCCAGACGCCAGCGCCGTTGTGCCGTTCTTCGTGATCGCCTTCGCGCCAAGACCGTCAATGTTGATCGTGACTGTGCTGGAGTTTGAAAAGCTCGCCAGGATGTCGAACGATTGGCCGGTGACGTAGGCTGCGAGCGAGAGGCCAGTCGTCAAGGTATAAGCGTTTGCTGAGCCTGCCGTCGTGATCGCGCCGAGAAGCGCGTCGATGTCGTCAAGGCCCGTGTTGAGCTTGGTGCCCCAAGTATCTGCGGACGCCCCGACCTCGGGCTTAACGAAGGCGTAGCGTGTCGTTGTTGCGTCAGCCAATTACGTAGCTCCAAGGCATAAAAAACCGCCCTGCGGCGGCTGGTGTTCGATCATCTGTTTCTCCCTCCGGGGAACATCGGTGGAGGTCGGGGTGGGCCTGCGTTAGGACCAGTGCGGCTTGGGTTCGCGTTGAGCGGAAACGGCGCCTCGCCAGACGATTGACCAAGGACGCGCGGGATAGTGCGTCGCTGGAATTGCACCATCTGCCCTGGCTCTCCGAAGATATTCTCGCCATCGACAAGACGAGCATCGTACTGACCGCCTATGTCAACGCTGCGATTGGCGACCATGCCGCGATAGATGCGGTCATGAGCGGGCGTGCTGCCGATTAAAGAATACGCACGCTCTCCGTACAAATCCAAATCGCGCTGAATGCCGATAAGCGCACTGCGGACGCCCGATGCAATGTTTCGGCCCTCCGCTTTAGGGTCGGCGTAGCGCCAAATGATTTCAGCGGGCGAGCCACCAACCTCCGTCTGCACTTCCACTATCACAGGAGAACCTTCAGATGGCACAGTGTACCGACGCTGGGTTCCAAACTCGTTATTGATAATCTCTGGCGAGATATTTGCGCCAAGCTGGCGGCGCTGTCTGGGCGTTGCCACATCATGCAGTGCGCGGGCGGCAGATTGCCCATCGGCATTTCTTGCTGCAAGCACTTCACGAACTGACCTCGGATCAAAGGTGCTGTGGATGTCGGCTGTGGCGTCACTTACTCCAATATAGCCGCGCGCTCTAAGGGCCGCGACTGCCGCTGCTTCCACCGCTGGGTCATCTAGGCTTTGCGCTCCTAGTCGCTCTTGTTGAGCCTGCCGCTCCGTGCGCCACTCATTCCATGATGCGCGCGGGCCGCGCGGCACGTCCAATGGCAACACCTGTCCGCCGTCCACAAACCCGCCTTCGCCGGTAATGACGCCCTCCGCGCTCGCCGGTTGTCGCGCGTGATAAATGCCAGGGCCAAACGATCCAGATTCAGAGGCGCGAAGTGGGCCGTCTAGTTGAGCGCGCGTGGCGTGATAGCCACGTTCCGTCGCACGTCCCGCCTGCACTGGTCCTCCGTCAGGCGCAGTGCGGGGAGGCTGACCAAACACGTCCTCAGGCCAGCGCATATCAATCCGGCCATTGCGAGCAACGGCGCTCATGCGCTGATACTGATCCGCTGCGGCCAAGTCTCCGGGAGATAACGGCGCGTTGGTCGTATGATAATGCGTGAACTCTTCGATCCCCTCCGGTCTCATTTGCCTATGAAACGTGGGCGTCCAGAACGGGCTTGCATTAGAAGTCAGCTGCGCTCGATTTCCATTTAGGGCTACGCCCCATTCAAAGTTTGTCATTCGGCCAAGGGCTCGAACAATCTGATGATGCACCCCGGCGTCAATGTCAGCTTGGGTCAGGTCGATGTAGCTATGGAACGCCTGTTCATCATCGAGGCCAGAAGCCGTGCCGCCGCGAGGCTGGCGCCGCGCCCATTCGCGCGCGCCGTCTAGCTGCGTGCGTACACGTTGAGGCAGGCGGTCTAATGACTCAACAGTGCGCCCGTTCGGCACTGCGTCGGGTCCGCTCCTCGCCGCTTCCCTCAGATCATCGCTGCCGCCGACTAAGCTTTGACGGATCGGCTCTCTCGGTCGGATTGGAAGAACTGAGCCGTCTGTCGCTCTGCCTGGAAGGCGGGGCGGTGCGTTGGGGAGCGCTTCGATGGCTTCCGGTATCGCTTGCTGGGTGCGCGGAATGCGCGGCGGCGCTTCAAAGCGTGAGCGGACATTGGAGAAGCCGCCGCCCTGGTCGGGGAACAGCGCAATCTCGTTATCGATGCTCGTTTCAATTCCGGCATAGCCCCGACGCCGAAGCTCGTTGTTCACGCGCTCAACAATCGGCCGCGTGTGCTGTGTTAGCCAAGTGCGGCGCCCCGGATTGGTGTGCCGCATTTGCCGCCGTACGATCTCTTCTTGCGTGCTCTGAGGCACGAACGGCCCCCGCACTTCCAGCGGCATTACGTTGGCGCCTTCCCCGAAGGTGGAGCCTGTGTCGCGCCGCGCGTAGAAGCTTGCGTCCTCTGGTGAGCGAGAGACGGAAAGCGTGTCGCCGTACCAGCCGCTCGGGAGCGAACGATGCTCACCATCGAACGGCTGCATCATGCCGCGATATGCTGGCTCCCAGTTGCCACGAGGCACACGCGGCGGCGCCGGTCTCGCGCCCGAACCAAACGGCAGCGAAGCCGTCCCGAGAAGCCCAAGCCCGCCCATAGCGAACTCACCCGCTGCACGGCCCGGCTCGTTGGCTTGGATCGATCGAACCCCGCGCGCAAACGATGGCGCTCCGGTCGTCTCTAAGACGTTCATGCCCGCTTCTGCGATCTGGTTGCGGGGTTCGGACCATGCGCCGCGCTGCGTCGTGTCTGCGAGCGATGCGCGGGAGAACTCACGATCACGGCGCGTTGGGATGCGGCGATACGGGAGCGTGCGCGGATCAGCCAAAGCGCCGGCAGGCGATTGCTGCTGCTGATAGCCGGGGCGCGCTTCTCTTGTGCCTTCCCAAGCGGGCTGGTTGGCTTGGTGCTGTTGGCGAGCGGCCATCAGCCAGCCGGGTAGATCACCCAAGCGAGCGCCTTAGTGACATGCTGTCCGGTTCATTCTAACTTGTCCTTCATGCGCGTTCGAAAACGCTTCATTGCGATGCTTGCGGTCGCCGGTTTGGTTGGCTGCGTCGTGGTCTTTCAGGCCGTGACGGCTACGCCGCCCCAGCCCTACGTGCGCCTCGTTGGCGATGGTCGCCCGTCCGCGCCGTGGAATCGCTTTGAGTGCCGCGACGGTGAAGTCGTCAGCATCTACACAACCAGTCATGGCGTTGAACTAGAGCCCGCCCCTACCGGCCGTTCCTGCGCGGCGGCGGATTGAAGCGATAGGCTGGCGCGTTGGGGTCAAGCGGCTCGTTGCCTTGCCTGCCGCCCCAATGCCACCACGAGTCAAACGAGACGCGCTCACGGCGCTCCTGTTCGGCTCTGTCGGTGCGATTGCGATCAAGTGCCCTATCCATACCTGTGCGCGCCATCACCCATGACGGGCTGCTCATATAGGGGTAACCCTCTTGAGCGATACCTTCGCGAGCGCGTTGCATCGCTTCGATCCACGCCTGATTGTCCACGTTTGACTGATCCGGCCACGTTGCTGACGGGGGTGCAGTGCCGCCGACGCGGGCAACATCGCCAACGCCCATGCGCCCTGTGTCTGCCGGCGAGCGCCACGGCTCTCTGTCCACGGAATTATCCGCCAAACCAGGGTCGATGAATGCGCCGGGGCCTGCCGGGAACATTGGCCGGAACGGCCGCTCTACGCCGACACGCGCTGACGTAAGCGGCTCTGGCGCTACCCCTTCAGGAGTGATGAACGCGCCCGGCCCAACCGGATACGTGGGCGGCGGGCGGCGCCCGAACGCACCGAATAGCCCGCGTCTGTTTGGCATTAGTTTCGCCGCTGCCCTTGTGTGGAGCCGACACCCGTTGCGCCGATCTGTGAGGCTCGATTGTTCGTGTAGATTGCGGCCTCGCGCTCGCGAAGGATGCGGATGAGGTCGTTTGTAAAGGTCCGCGCTTCAGGGTCATCGATCCGGCGTAACAGATCCGCTCCGAACGCGTTGTTCGAGCGCTCAACGGCGTTGTTCGTCACGAGGTTGCCAAGCTGGCGCCCTGTGCGGCTGAACGCGCGTCCAGCGTTTCCTGACAGGGTGTCGCCCGCAGTATCCGCAAGCGCCTGCACGATGCCTTCCGCTTCGTATGCTTGGTTGCCCTGCGTCTGCGAGCCCGAACCCCATTGCGAGGCGTTGCGCATGAGGCGGTTTTGCGTGCGCGCGGTTCCAAGGAAGTCGGCGGCTTGCTCTGGTGTTTCAAAGACGGCTGCGAGACGGCGCTGCATCTCTGGCGCACGAAGCGCTTGGATGTTGGCGACGTTGACGGCGCCTTCCGTGTTGCCCGCAAGCCCGATGCGTTGTTGCAGATCGTGCGCCAAACCGATGCGCGCATGCTCCTGTTGGAACGGCGTCATCTGCTGCATCCGATATGCAACCTCTTCGGCGTCCATTTTCAGGAACAGCGCGCCCTCGTCCAGCGCCTCTTCCGCTTCTGCGATGCCCCCCCAGCGAGCACGCGCCTGCTGATAGCCAGGAATGTTGTCATCAATGGCGCGAAGGATTTGCGTCCGCATGTCGCGAATGCCGCGAAGCTCTGAAGCGCCGGCCCCTGATCCATCTGCACGGCGCATACCCTGCGCCACGGCGTCATCAAGACCCATTTTGACATAGTGGGCGTAGCGCGCGAATGAGCCGTCAATATTGCCCGCCGCTGCGCCGTTGGCTTGGTCACGAGCAAAGATGCGTTCCGCGCGCCGCATGGCGTCCTGCATCACAGGGTCATTGTGATAACGGCGGAAGACACCTTCGACGCCTGCGCGCTGAGCGGGCGCTAGCGGCCGTTCCCAAAGCGGATTGTAAAGCTCCGCGCCTACGGTTCGGTACTCGCCCTCAAGCCTGCGAAGCGCTGCTGATCTCGTCTCTGCCACGTTCAGATTTCTCCGTAGCGACTCCACGACGATCTCTGGCGAGGCTTGGGCGCGTTGCTCAAGTGCATCCGCTGCGATCTGACCAGTGCGGCCCGGTGATTGCACGATGGGGCGCAACTGCCGAACGCCTGCGTCCTCGAACACGTCCACCAGGCGCTGACCTTGCGGATTGCGCCGAGCGTCACCTATCGCCCTCTCCACGTCGTCCGCAGTTGTCCTAGCTCTGTCAGCCAAACGCGGCAAGCGGCGCTGGGTTGCTCCGCTTACGGGCGAGGTCGGCCCTGGGGGGCGCGGTTCTGCTGAGCGCATGGGACGCCACATGGCCCCCACGGAGTCGCCTGCCGGAACCGGAATGCGACGCGCTCCGCCGGCCAAAGCCTCCCAGGCCGGGCGCGCGACGTTGTTGATCAGCGGACGAGCTGCATTGATGGCTGTCGGCGTTGCTGCGCCAAAAGCGGCGCCCGTGCCCGCGCCCTCTTGGGCGCCCTGTAGTCGCGCCATGAGGTCGTCGCTGTTGCCGAGGTCGCCCGTTGCGCCGCCATAGGGTGCGCCCGATGCCGCGCCGGTCGCAGCCGCAAGCGCACTCTGACGCCCCCAAAGCGGAATGCCGCGAAGGCTTGATTGAGCAACGACCTGCGGCGCTGCGGCGCCCATCGTGAGCGCCACCGGCAGGGCATTGCCCGTGCCTTCAAGGAAGCGTGCTGCGTTGGGCCGTCTTGCGCTCAGATCGGTCTGTAGGTCGGTATTGCGCTGGCGCTGGCCTCGGTAGCCCTGTTGGAAGCCGTCGCCCTGTACGGCGCTGGTAAGGCCCGCCGTGAGCGCCGACACGTCCTGTGCGAACGGGATGCCGCGGTTCACCGCCGCTAGGCCCTGCTCCGCTTCTTGCATGACAGAACGGCGCTGGCCTCGCGTCGGCGGCGCCTGCGGGCGCGGCGCGGCTCTGCCTCCCGGCGCTGGATTGCGGGTCTGGAACGCATGTGCGGCGCGCGCGGCCGTTTGCGGGTCATCCGTATCGACCTCGATTTCGCGGCCGTCAGGAAGTTCAACCGTGATCGGCATTATTGGATCGGGTTCCCGTTGGCGTCGATACGAATGCGGTTAGACGCTGGGGGTTGACCGCCAGCCGCCGCACGCTGGCGGGGGTTCACAGAACGTGTGCGGCTGAACTCATTGCGGCCAGCGGCCCGCCAACGTCCACCGCCGAGATACGTGTATTGTCGCCCGCTTGGGGCGACGTAGTTTCGACCTTGGCGGAATGACGTTTCTGGCACGCTCGCGAAGCTGTCCATGTCTTCAGGGTGCAGATATTCGGGCGGAGAGATGCCCACGTTCGACGGGTCGATTCCGCGAGCGCTTAGAACGCCCTCGGCGTCATTGTACCGGCGCCACAAGTCGCCCGAAGCATTGCGCTGTGCGGTTTGAACGTACTGCGCCAGCGCCATGCGATCCTGAGGCGTGATGCCGGTCTGCGTGATGTCGGCGTAGGCCCGGTTACGGATCAAGTCTTGCTGCAAGGATGGCGAGAGGGTCGAGAACACTTCACTCTCGGTTAGCACGCCGGGGCCGGTCTGTGCTCGCGCTGCCGCACGGAGCAAAGCCACGTCGTTCATGCGGACATTACCATTTGGGCGCCCGCGCGTTTGAATAACGCTTTGCGCATAGGGCAACGCGGCGCGCATGTTGCCAAGGTCATTGTTCACTGTTCGCACGTCGTCATTGTACGAATTAGTCCACTGCCGCGCCTCGGAAAGCGACGGCATGCCTTGGCGATCCTCGCGCGTGGCGCGCATGTAGTCGATGCCTTCGCTCGCTCGATTGTGCCGCATCGTCTCTTCAAACTGTGCGCGCTGGCGTTCTGAGTCCTGCTGTCGAATGCCTAGCGCTGCGCTGTCCTCCGCCGTCATCGGCGCGAAGCTCTCGGGAAAAAGCTCGAACTGCGCCTGCTGTTCTGGCGATAGCGTCTGCATGAAAGCTGAGCGAGCGCGTTGAGACTGAACTTGTTCCGCTTCCTCTTGCTTCATGCTGCGCGCTTGCACCGCTTCCTCTGCCGCAAGGCGTTGCTGCTCCGCCTCGTTCGCGTTGAACTGATCGAGCTGGCCTTGATCGTCGCCAAGTTGGCGCATGGTCGCGCCGATCACTTGCAAAGAGCGCGGCAGGTTCTTGCGTGAGAACGGAGCCATGAAGCCGCCGATCTGGCGCACTTGCTCAGTCCCGCCCTGCTTGGGCGCCTCTTCCAGTTTCACCGGGCCTTGGTCGAGGCGGTATGCGCGTCCGAACAATCTCATTAGCCACCTCCCCAAAGCGTGCCGCCGCCGCCGAGAAGCGTTCCAAGCGCCCCCCACGGGTTGCTGCTCGATGACTGCCCGGTACTGCGCCCGCTGCTGTCGATTTGCTGGCCGATGAACATATCGGGCGAGATGCCGAGGATCTGCGCAAGCTGTTGAAGCTGGCGGATCTGTGCGTTCTGCGGGTCGTTCTCTTGCGCGATAGCCCGCTGCTGATCGCCAAGCGCTGACTGCGTGGCGATGTTCGCACGCGAGTTGCCGTCTTGCGCGAGGCCCTGCTGTCCAAGCTGTGAGGCCATGTTGCCGCGAAACTGCGCGCCCTGAAGGCCAGCGTTTGAGTTGAACTGATCGGCTGAGAAGCGGTTGCCGATGTCGAACTGCGCCGCTTGCTGTGCGTTTTGGTAATTGCCCTGACGAAGCTGCGCCACCGTGTTGGCGAAGTTGCGGGTGTTGTCGCCCACAAGTTGACCCGCCGACACCGCCTGCCGTGAGCCGCCATATGCGCCGTTTGGCGTCATGGAGCGGAGCGAGTTGAGGCCCAAATCGTTGGCGTTGGTGAAGTCGTTCTGCGCGGCGTTGATGACCTCGTTCGTGAACGGGTTCATGTAGCTGGAGAGGTCTGTGTTCGAAAGCTGCCCCGCCTGGACGCTGTCGGGCGAGTAATCCATAAGCCCGCGCGTGCCGCTCATGGCGTCGCTCAGTGCTGAATTGAGGCCCAGACCCGACGCGCCGCTGTAAGCTTGGTTCTGAAGGTTCGACGGCCCGATGGTGCTGGGCGTTTGGCCCATGAGCCCGCCGACTTGACCATAGAGGTTCTGCGCCGGTCCTTGAATCCAGCCCGGCACGTTCGGCGTGGTCGTGGCCGTCCCCGTGCTTGTCGAACTGGTCTTTTCTTTCTTCTTGCCCATTACAGCATCTTCCTAACGGTCGTGCAGTATCTCTCGTAACCAAGCGGCGCCAGCGTTCGTGTCCAGCCTTCTCGGCCCATGACGTGCGCTTGCGTGCAGCCGACTGAGCGGCCCCATTCTTCCAGCATTGGCGTCATACGCAGCATCTCTTGGAGATCGCCGCCGCCAAGCCATGCGTCGATGACGCGTTCATCGTTGCTGAAGTTGCTTATCGTCGTGACGAAACAGGCTTGTTCGCCCATCCACAGATGCGCGCGCTTTGCTTCGATGTCGGCCTTCACGTCGGCCAAGTTCCAGAGCGGGCGCTTATCGTTCGCCTTCAGTGCAGCTTCCAGCCAAGGCGCTGCGCGGTCGAAATCGCTCATACCGCCGTTAACGTCACAACGCCCGAAGCCACGGTTAGCTCGTAATTCGTCCCGGTCACAGTATCGATCAGCACCAAACGAACCGGCGTTAGCTGTTCATCGCGCTTCACGCACTTGCCCAGTTCTTCTTGCAGCAGCGTCCGCAGGCTCGCTTGATCAACCGCTGAGTATTGCGCCGGCGCCGCAGGAAGCCGTCTCACCGGCTAAGCTCTGCGGCTAAATGTTTATGCGTGGCGCTGCGCTGGGGAACCAGGTGCAGCGTCTCGCCCTCCAGCTTCACCTTAAACGTGGTCTTCGGGTCAGCGTTGGGCCAGCAGATCGAGGCCGTGCCGTCGTCGTTCACCGTGACCGCAAAGCCCTTGTCGCGGAGCGTTTGAATATCACTCACGCTTGCCGCCCGGAATAATATCGAACCGAGGCGAGCCCCATTGGCCCGCCGTCTGAAACGCCACCTTCATCCGCACTGATCGCCCTGCGAGGCGAACGCTGGTCGGGTTCGGCGCCGTGTATGGTCCGTGTGTCGTCTCGCTGTCGTTGTTCCAATCGCGTGTGTAGCACGTCAGCTCCACATCGCCTTGCGTACCCTCATCGAAGATGATCCGGCGCACACGGGCGATATTGTCACCCTCGCCAATCTCGTAAGGCCCGCTCTCTGCGTATGGGTCGGCATCCCACGTTGAGCCGGTCTCGTGCTCGTAAACGAACGAATCCGATGAGACCATCATGGGAAAGTTATAGATGCCGCTATCGGCGCCAGAGAGCCTGGAAAGCGTGTGCGTCCACCAAGTGCCTTCCTTGTAATTGTACACGGCCACCATGTCGTTTTCGGTCGAGGCGCTGGATGGGTAAAACCACCAAATTTCCCCAAACTGCGCTATCGTCATAGCGGACACCTTGGACCGCTGCGTAAAGTTCAGATCGCCAATCGTCGCGTCGTACACGTCGCAGGTCATCGGCTGCACTGATGCGCCGTCCCACATGCTAAAGCCGTTCGGACCCCACCAGAACACGCGCCCGTCTGCCGCTGCATGTGCGCCGCGTGAGATGATGCCCGCGTTCTCGCCAACCCGCGCCACGTCGTAAACAAACGGGAGCC
>Ga0172380_10001301_pt1 | contig 43143 bp, 75 predicted proteins | sample Leawe162metaG_FD_119747 | JGI IMG/M metagenome (GOLD analysis project Ga0172380, IMG submission 119747) | Leachate microbial communities from a municipal landfill in Southern Ontario, Canada - Leachate well 162 metaG | ecosystem: Engineered > Solid waste > Landfill > Unclassified | place...
ATGGACCCTACGCAGATCAAGACCAACCTGTCCCGCCGCGAGAGCATCATTAAAGGTGCTCTGAAGCGCCGATATGATTTCATGAAGGCGAACGGCTATTCACCCGACGCCATCAAGGCGCTTGCTGGTGAATATGCGTTGGATTTCGAAGCGCCTGCGCCAGGCACCCCGCCCGCGGACCGTGCCGCGCTGGCTGGCACGGAATTGTCTTTGGGTGGCGATAAGCCGCAGGGTCCACTTGAAGTGGATATTGGCGGTGGAGACTATGCGCGCCAGACGCCCGAGTTTCGCGCTGGCCTTGATGAACTGCTCAACCGCAACGCGTCAAAAGATGAAATCGCGGCGTACTGGGAGCAAAATGCAAGCAAAGCCGCGCCGGCAACGGATACGTCCATTCCCCAGTCACCTGATACCGGGACGGGGCTGGGCGCTGCGGTCATCGGCGCGGCGAACACCATCGTTCCGGGCGGCGTAGATGAGCTTTCGGCGGCGGCCTCAACTGTGCTGCCTGGCCCGAATAGCATGTGGGCCAATCCAAATCGCGCACTGTCCGACACGTTCAACCTCAATCTGCAGCAGGCAGAGGGAGTGAAGCAGGACATCGCCGCCGCGCGTCCCGGCGCATACACCGCCGGCCAGGTTGGCGGTCTGGCGCTGGGCGAATATGGCCTCGCCAAAGCATTTCCCGGCCTTGCCGCATCTTTCATGAACGGTAGCCGTCTGGCACGCGCTGGCAAGATCGCTGGAGCGGATGCCGCCTATGGTGCGGCCTATGGGGCCGGTGAAGACAACAGCAGCCGCGTTGAAGGTGCGTTGACCGAGGGCATTACGGCACCTCTAGCTGGAGCAGCCGGCCGCGCCACGGTCACGGCTGCATCCCGATTGCTGGCCCCGACAGTAAAATCCACGATCAAGACGCTGCGCGATGCTGGCATCAAAGGGCTTACTCCGGGACAGATTGGCGGCGAAAGCGGCTTCATCGGTCGCGTCGTCAAGGGTTTCGAGGATCGCATGGCTGGCCTTCCGCTAGTTGGCGATGTGATTACCTCCGCGCGCCGCGATACGATCGATCAACTCAACCGCGTAGCGATCGACGAGGCGCTCGCACCCATCGGAGCCAAGTTACCGGCCGATAAAGAGATCGGCAGTGAGGCAATCGCATGGGCGCAGGAGGCCGCATCTCAGGCTTACGAGCAAGCGCTCCGACCATTGCAGGCGCAGGCTGATGAGGCGCTTGGCGCGAGCATGGCAGCGGTTAATACCAAGGCGCTCGAACTGCCGACAGCACAACGCGAGCTTTTCGAAACGATCGTAAAACAGGATGTGATGCCCTTCGTCCCGGAAACGGGCGCATTCAGCGGAAAGCAGATCCAGTCGATCAAGCAGGGCATTGACGCGAACATTGCATCACTGCGATCGGGTAGTCCGGCCGATCGCAAGCTGGCGGATGTCCTCATGGAGGCCAAAGACGGCTTCATGGATTTTGCATCGCGCGCCGCGCCTGAAGAGGCCGCCGCATTCCGCGCAGCCGATGATGCCTATGCAAACCTTGTTGTGCTGGAAAGGGCTGCGGCCAAGGCCAGCGGGAAGGGTGGCGTTTTCAGTCCGCACCAGTTGGCGCAGGCTGTACGCGAGTCCGATCGCTCGGTTCGCAAGCGCGCCACTGCGGCGGGGAATGCTCGCATGCAGGATATTTCCACGGCGGCATCAACGGTTCTTCCGTCGTCGGTGCCCGATAGCGGGACTGCCGGACGAGGCATTGCGGCCCTTATGGGCCTTGGGGCTGTCGGGGGTGGTGGTCTTGGTTATGCCGATAGCGGGGCCAGCGGCGCAGCAACCGGCGCTGCTACGGGCGCTGCTTTACTCGCCGCGCCTTACTCTCGGGCCGGACGCCAGACGATCCAATCCCTCTTCACTGGAGAGCGGGGGCGGACCCTCACTTCTCTCGGGGAGGTATTGAAGCGCCAGAAGTCCCTTGGGGGCGTTGGCGGTATCGGAGCCACTCTTCCCTACCTTGGTGGCGGCGAGTGAGCGTCGATAGAGCCATTCATCACGGATAGCGCGATAGATCCCGAAGATCAGCATCGCGATGAGAAAGCTCTTCATGCTTGGGGTCATGGTCGTATCATCGCAGGTTCCATTCCGTAAAGCAATGTGCTAGGCTCGCCGCCGACAACGCATCATTGCGTCCAGCGGGTAGTGGGCCGCCGTCGAACAGGAAACCACCTTAGCTCCCCGGCTAGAGGTTTCCTGATTTGGTCACTCCCACGCTTTTCGACACCGGCATATTTTCCATCATTGGCTTGAACAGCGAACTGCTGATCGGGGCCAAGCTGTATTGGTTTGTTGCGCAGACCAGCACTCCGGCCACGACCTACACCACATCAGCGCTGTCGATCGCGAACCCGAACCCGGTTCCTACCGATGCTACGGGCCGCTTCCGGCCAATATGGTTGGGCGCGGGGCCTTACAAATACATACTCCAGGACGTGCAGGGAAACGTCCTGCGGACGATCGATAATTTTACGCCCGTTGCAGCCTATTTGGACGACTATATCGCCGATGCAGCCTCCACATCCGGTGCATCCCTCATAGGCTGGATCAGCCGCTACACCAGCGCCATCGCGGGCACGGTCGCGGATTATCTCGACGATCGCTGCTCGATCATGCACTTCATTCCGTTCGTCGAGCGGATGAAGATACGGCTCGCGACCAGCACGGCCGATCTTAGCGCCTATTTCCTGGGCGCGGCGGCCTCTGGTGACGATGTGTGGTTACCGAAGGGCACCTATCATCTGAACGCCCTGACGCTGCCTGCCAACAGCCATTTTACAGGGGCTGGCGAGGGGACAATCCTCAAGGCCTATGATACGTCACTGCGCGGCATTCTCGGCTGCGACAGCGGGTCATCGTCCGCGACACTCGACAATATGTCGTTCCGGAACTTCAAGTTCCTGTCGGTCGGCGGCTTCCTTGAAACGGCGCACTCGCTCAATCTCAATGGCGTGCGCAACGTGATGGTCGATAACATCCAGTTCATCGGCGCGCGTGGTGATGGCTTTTATCTGGGGTCTGGCATCGCGGGCGGCGCTGAGCGGCATAATTATAATGTCACGGTGCAGGATTGCTTCTTCGACGGCATGAATAACACGAACCGTAATCCGATCTCGATCATTGACGTCGATGGGATGACGATCGACAACAATGTGTTCCGGCGCTGGGGCAGGTCGGACATGCCCGGCGGCGTTGATTTCGAGCCCGATGACACGTTTGGCGTCGTTCGCAACGTCAAGCATAGCCGCAACACCTATTCAGAGGGCGGCGGCAATCGCGGCCATTTCACCCTTTCGACGCTCAATGCCACGACCAGCTGGGGTAATATCGAATCCTGGGCCAACACCTATTACGGTAGCGGTGCGGCGGCGGGTGGCGATGGTATCTCGATCAACACACCCTCGACCCTGGCCACGGTTCCAAACTTCGTCGATATCCACGACGAAACTTTCTACGACTGCCGCCGGATCATCGTGAACGAGATTGGATCGATCTACGGCCTGAGCATGACTCGGCTCAAGTCCTACGCCACCACGGCGGGCTATGGACGCATTCTAATCGGCGACAACACGACACTGACATGGACCTCGAAAGATGTCACCCTCGAAGACAGCAAGATCATCGCGCCGACCTCGATCATCTTCTCCATAACGAACAACAGCGAGGACGTGTTTGTCGTCAACAACCGCCTGAGCGGACCGACACAAGCTCATTTGCAGGCCGGGCGCTCCGGCACGTCGACGACCAACTGGACGGTGACGGGCAACCGCTTCCTAGGTTCGCCGAGCAACGGTGCCGCCCAGCATGAGGCTACGACCAAGAACCCGGCAACGCATATCTGGCGCGACAACTGGCAACCGGTGGGCGTGGGGCACCTATTCGTCGCGGCGAACACCGATTTCACCGGGACGATCGTTAACCCGGCCGGCATCGACGAGACAACCAATCCCGCCGTCTGGCCGGGCGGCGATTCGATGTGCCGGCTCTCCGGGCGCACGATCTACGGCGCATCGCAAAGCGGCACTCTCTACACACATAGGCCCAGCTCAGATGTGGTGTCGGCCAATGGCTACGTCTTCATCCATCAGGAGTTCGTCCCTGATTATTCGGCATCCTACAAGACGAAGCGCTATTTCCGCGAGGCGATCGACGCGACGACCTGGGATGCTTGGTACGAGCTGACGGGAGCCTAGGCGATGGCTGACCACTATTGGGTTGGAGGCGCCGCCGATTGGGATGGAATCGCCCTCCTGAAATGGGCCGCGACCTCTGGCGGCGTCGGTGGCCTTTCGGTGCCCACAGCCGCCGATAACGTATTCTTCGATGCCGCATCCGGAAGCGGCACTGTCACCATCGCGGCAAGCGTGACCTGCCTCAACCTAGATTTCACTGGCTTTACCGGAACGCTGGCGGGCGGCAATCCGCTAGCGATATCCGGCAACCTGTCCCTCTCGGCCGCAATGACAATCACGTACACCAGCGGGATAACGTTCAACTCGACTGCGGCTCAGACTATCGCCAGCAATGGGAAGGCACTGGACGGCAGCATCACGTTCAATGGTGTCGGTGGCTCTTGGCAGCTCCTGGATAACCTAGTGAATGGCCAGACACGCCAAACCGTCCTCACGAACGGCACTTTGGATCTGAACGGCCATACGCTGACGACGGGGCAGTTCGCATCGAACAATTCGAACGCCCGCACGATCACGACCGGCACAGGCGGTAACATCGTCATCACCGGCAATAATACGGTGGTGTGGAGCGCCACCACGATTACAAATCTGACGATCACGGGCTCGCTTAATGTCAGCTTCAACTATAGCGGCGCGACCGGAACGCGGCAGATCGATCATGGTGGATCGGCGGGGGGTAGTGAGGCCCGCGCGATCAATTGCCTGATTACCGCCGGCACGGACACACTTTCGATCACGACAGCCATCGGCAACCTAGATTTCACCGGATTTTCCGGCACATTGAGCAATGTCAGTCGCAACATCTATGGCAACCTCATCCTCTCCACGGGCATGACGCTCAGCGCAGGGACGAGCGTCACCAGTTTTGCGTCGACCAGCTCCAAAACGATCACATCCAATGGCAAGGCCATGGATTTTCCCGTCTCCTTCACCGGGACGGGAGGCTCTTGGCAGCTTGTGGATGCAATGACGCTGGGCTCCACGCGCGCCTGCACGCTTGGTATCGGCGCATTGAACCTTAACGGACAGATTCTCACCACCGGCACATTCGCCAGTTCGAACAGCAATGTCCGCACGATCGCCTTCGGGACAGGCGGCTCGATTGTTGTCCAGGGCTCCGGCGCTACGGCCTTCAACACCGGCACCGTGACCAATCTCACGATCACGGGCACGGGCGCTGTTTCGATGGTATCCGCATCGGCCAAGACCTTTGCGGGCGGCGGGAAATCATGGCCCGTCACACTCAATCAAGGCGGCGCTGGGGCTCTCACCGTCACGGGTGCCAACAGCTTCGCCAATATCGACAACACGGTCAACGGCACGACCGTTACGCTCCCCGCTTCCACCACGACGACCGTCACCGCGTTCAGCCTCCACGGGACGGCGGCGAGCCAGACCACGCTGCAAAGCTCGTCCTCAGGCACGCCTGCGACTGTATCAAAAGCGTCTGGCGCGGTGATCACGACCGGGCTGAACATCAAGGACATCGCCTTCACCGGGGGTGCTTCATGGCGCGCGCCGGCCAATCTCGGAAACACCGATGGCGGCGGCGATTCGGGAATCAATTTCGCTCCGATCGGAGGGGCGGGGCATTCGGGGCTGCACATGGGGCTGGGATTAAGTCTGTGAGCATCGACCTAACCGGGCCTGAAAACGTCGATCGCATGTCCGGCTTTGCGGCCGGGTGTATCGCAACATGGCTGTTTATTCGCAACTTCGTGATGAAGCCGGCGATCAAATCCTGCCACCAACGCTGCACCGATCTGGAGGATTCGGTAAAGTGGCTGAAGGCGCAGCTCGAACGCAAGGATGATCGCATAGCGAGCCTTGAAACCGCGCTTTACACGAGCGGTATCCCGACGCTTCGGGCTGCAATGCAGGGGGTTGTTTCGGAGATGCGCACAGAGGGCGACAAGTCGTGACCGCTTTCAACCCGACAGCTTTCTATGGGGAACTACGTAGGCGGTGGGGCTCGCTGAAACAGGTCCAGGTCGACGATCTCAATGCGGCGCTGGCCAAGGCGCTTGGCGTCACATCGACCGACCCTGCATGGATGATCGGCGCCCGTAAATTGATCGGGACAACGGAAATCCCCGGCCCGCAGCACAATAGTGCGATCATTCGCATGTTCGCCCGTGTTGGCTATGCGATGTACACCACGGACGAGACTGCATGGTGCGGGGCCTTCGTCGGTTCGTGCTTTGTCGATTGCGGCATCGCCATTCCCAAGACAGCCCCGCGCGCGAAGGATTGGGCTGACTGGGGCGTCGAATGCGAGCCGCAGCTAGGGGCCGTCTGCGTGATGGACCGCGACGGTGGGGGGCACGTGACCTTCGCGGCGGGAAAGACTGCAACCGGCGCTATCAAGGGCCTCGGGGCAAACCAGCGCAATCAGGTCAATATCTCGGACTTCCCGTTCGACCGCATCACCGACTGGCGTTGGCCGGCGGGTGTTCCCCAAGCCCATGTTCCATTGCCGATCATGGCGGCGGGGACTGTTTCTAGGAATGAGGCATGAGCAAAGACAGGCCTCGCATCCGCTATTTCAACATGGGCGCATGGCCAATTTACGTCGGCTTCACCGCGTCTGAAAAGGCGTTCAACAAAGAGATGAAGCGGCTCAGCGTCAAAGAGCCGGGCAGATTTATCGCGACGACGCACGCCAACGCCACGACGCACTATTTCGAGAACGAAGGCACGCTGACTTGCATCATAACGATGGGCAGCATCGAGGGGCGCTCGAACGAACAGGTCGCATCGTTGATCGCCCATGAGGCCGTTCATGTCGCGCAGGAGCTTTGGCGGCATGTCGGCGAAAAGACGCCGGGACATGAGCAAGAGGCCTATCTCGTCCAGCAGATTGTGCAGGAATGCCTCCAAGACCTTTGGAAGTCCAACATGACCAAAAGAACGGAGCCCGTAGCGTGACCCCCCGCGAACAGCTCGTCGCCTATCTCGCGACCCTCGCGGCGCTCATCATAGTCTTCGTCGCAGCGCTTCTGGGCTTCGGGTATTATCCCGCCATGCTCGGCAAGGCTGAGGCATTCGGGCTCGGCACCATAACCGGCGGCCTGATCGGCATCCTGCGCATCCCGGCATCGCGAACGGTGACGATTGATAACCCATCCAACGATCCCGTCCCTGTGGAGACCAAACCATGATCCGATACGCCCTCCTGCTTGCCCTGTGCGCCCCGCTGAGCGCGTGTGGGCCTCTCAGCGTCTCCACGCTCCCACCGCCGTCCGTAATCGCTGACAGCACGGTTCTCGACGAAGCTGCGGGCAGGCTGGCCACGAACGCCTATACGGCAGCATCGACGCTTGGCCGCCAGCTCGCGCTCGCCGGCCATATCGACAAGGCCCGGTTTAAGGCGCTGGACCAGAAGGGATACGATCTCGTGCTGGCTATCCGGTCCGCATATGAGGCCGGGAACGCGAGCGACTATCTCACCCTCACCGCCAAGCTCAACGCGACCATCGCACAGATCAAGGGGCTATGATCATGCTCGCCACCATCCTGAAAACCGTCGTTATGGTCGGCTCGGACCTACCCGCCTATAGGGCGCTGTTCGATGATCTCGTCGCCATGTTGGGCGAAGAAGACCAGCGGGCTGCGAAGGACGCTTATGCGGCGGCCATGGAGCGCGCCAAGGCCGCACATGAGGCGGCGCAGGCGATCTAGCTACCACCCCGCGAGCGCTGGCTCAACACCCTCCGTACTTCCCCATATTCCTTGATCGGGAGGGGATGAAAGGGTATAGGGGGTGTGTTCCCGCGCTGCTTCGGTATCGGGCTTGGATGCGGGGCTGTCGACGCCTGCTAGTGGGTGCAGCACAATTCGGAAGTGGAACACCGGCCCGCATCACTTCTCCCGCTCACCTCTCGCCTTCATCACCTCGAACAGCCTCTCCTGTGCAGGGGTAAGCGGCTTCTTCCTCGCTGATCGCATTTGGTGGAAAGCAGCGGCTACAAGCTGCGTTCTGGTCTCTTCGTCGGCTCTGGCGGAATCGGGCATGGGCGGGATTGTGGCGGGGGAAAACCTACACGTCGAGGATTACGATATGCTGACGAGCCACAGGATCGAACAATAACCGGTAATGGCTGCGGGAGGAATCGCCGCTATGCACCACATTAACGTAGCCGATAAATTGGGCGCATCGCCTGCCAACTTCATTGTGCGGTAAGCGGCCCAGAAGCCCAGCCCGATCGGGAGCAGCAATAGCCATTCCATATCTACTCCCCCTCCGCTGTGATGGCGTCTAGCATGGCTTGCCAGTGGCCGGTGCTTTCAGCGTGCATGGGCGAGTAATGCGGAGATGTCTCCCGCAAGGTGTAATTGAAACCAGCCTCGACCATCGCATCACTCGGCTCGCGCAGGCGCTGAAGGATGGCGCGGACGATAAGCTCGTCATCATCGCCACGCTTGAAATCAGCCTTGCACGCGCGAACGGCGGCCCTCAATTCCTCAATCACGATCTAGTCCCTCGGTGGCGCGGGGAGGGGCATCCCTTAGCGCAATGATTGCATCGGTGTTGGCGACCATCTCGCGCTCGTATATGAATCGATCGCGGATTAGCCGGGCCAGAAACTCGACCGCCGGCCGCCCCTGAGCGGCAATGACATTCGGAGCGCGAGCCATCTGATCGGAGATGCGGTCGCTGTGGAACTGTTTCACCTCGACATACACGTCGCTTTCGGGGAGATGAAAGTCGAGCGTGTGGACCGCCCCTTTCTGACCTTCGCGTGTGAACGGGATGCCTGCAAAGGTCAGGGCGTCCGCGATCAGCTTTTCCATCGGGTCTTCCATCACTCTTCTCCTTCTAGCCGATCGTGGGGGTGGGGGATGAGTTTGCCAGCGCTCGCTCATGCGCCTCGACAATGCGACAGGCGAGCCAACCCAAGCTGGCGTCCTGCATGTTCTCCTCAAGCCACAACGCGGTATGATCGGCGTTGGTAATGTCGAGTTCGTGTGCCAACTTCTCTGTCTGCTCGGTGGCCCGCAAACAAGCCTCCTTGAACTGTCGAATACCCTCTGCCTGATCGGCGAACGGCACGCCGCCCTTGGTGACGATCAGGTCCGGAAGCTTCCCCGATTTTTCGCCAGGGATTTCGAGTGGGACGCTTTCCCCATAGCGCCGCTCTGGATAGCCACGCGTCACCTTTCCGGCTGCATACAAGCCGGGCTCTTCATTCTCTTTCACGCCGCTTCTCCCTTCAAACGATCGATCTCTGCGAGGAGGGTGGGACTTCGGGAAAACTTCGGGACTCTCGGTTCCCAAACTTCCCTCACGGCTCCCCTTTGTTCCCCAACCTTCCCTCTTGCGGCTGAGCGAAAAGCCTGTATTTCAGCGCTTCCCGTGCATGGGGCGCTTAGCTCAGTTGGTAGAGCGGCCCGCATCACTCCCCCGCCAGATCCTCAATCTCGATCGCCAACCCGTAAGACGCGAGAGACTTCTCGGACACCTCCTCACCACGGATCAACCTGCCGAGCAGATAGTCCAGCCCATTGGTGATGAAGTGTCTCGCGGCCGCTGTATGAGCCTCTCCGGTGATGATGATGCGATAGCGACTCGGTGCTTTGATCATGTGCGTATTGTGAGATGGCCTTTCCTACATGAAAAGGGGTGTGCGTCATACACGCCCCCTGCTCGGCGGTGGCGTCGATCAACTGCGCGCCTCGACATACTCGCGCAGAAACGCCGCGAGCGTTATGTAATTGGCCGCCTCGGCAAGGGAGGCCTTATCTGACAGGTCAGCATGCTCGATTAATGCAAGCGCCTGCGCCTGATAGTCCGCAGCCTTTCTCATCATTTCATCATGATCCATCACAACCCATCTCCTTCTCGGGGTGTGGAGGCGAGGGCTCTTAGGGCGGCGGCTGTTATTGCCCTGGGAGCGTCAGCCGCATTACCCGAAGCCTTGCGATCGTCCGAACCGTGGTCCCATATCCTTTGGCGGCCCATGCGCTTTAACGACGACTGGACCAGATTCACACTGGCGGCGTCCGGTCGCGCGTTATCAGCATCCTCGGGTGACGCGGGCCACGCCGACAGGCTCGATATCGCCCAATCAGCGGGGATCAGCGTCATCGCCGCGTCTATGCTGGCGGTGTAGCGGGGCAAGTTCTGCCATATCGAGTTATGGCGGTTCAGCACGGCGCTTACACGCTGATCTAAGGCGCGCTCTTCTATACGCAGATCACCCTCTTCCCAGCCTTCCCATCGCCAGCAAATGGCATAGGCGATCTCCGCATCCAACTCCCGATCAGCCCCCGTCGCAGCTTCAGCGCGAGCAGCCAACGCCACCAGCTTATCCCTATCCATGTGGGGTATCCTTATCCTTGGGGGTGGGGCTAGAGCCCAGCATGATAATCAGCATGGCGCGCGGCATCATATGGCTTTTCGTCGTCCGACCGCACAAGCTGACACCCGCAATAGAAATCGCAAGCCCAGCGCGGGGCACCGTATTTGCAGCCAAGGCGTAGCCTCTTGCTCGCAGGCAAGCCAAGGCAATAGGGCTCACCGCCTTCGAACGGCTCAACCGACCATTTGCGGATATGCCGACCGGCAGGGCTATCAGCGAATGCGATGTAGATCAGTGTCGGGGCTGTCGTCACACTGTCGCCCATCATCTATCTCCTAACGGGGGAGGGGCCATCGCCCAATCGCTCGATGGCGGTGGCGATGTCACCGCAAAGCTCCCCACGAGACTGTCTCTGCGTGAGATCGCGCGCCACCTCAGCACATGCGGCGGTGACGATCGGGAGCGCTTCTTCCGCGCGCGCAAACCATATCGGGCTGGCGCGACCGGGGCTCCATTCCGCGTTCGGATGCTCCCGCTTGAACATCGCTTCCGCCATCTTAATGATGATCGGCCAACTGGGGCCCATGAGCGTTTCTATCTCACCCATCCCTCAGGCTCCCCTCGGTGAAGGAGCGGGCGGCGAGAATCGCGGCGTCATGCGCCCGCTTTCGTTCGCCCAATAGCTCGGCCCGCCTTTCAGGGGCGGCAAGTGCCCACTCCGAAGGGCCTTGCTCGCGAAGGGCTTCTTCGACCGTGCGTCGTTCCGCAAACGGCCTGATCACCTCGTCCGCCAGCTTAAGCCGCTCCTGCTGCGCGGCGATGAGGGCCACGAGCGTGGGGAGCGAATTGACGGCCTTCGCAAACAAGTCCAACCGCGCCCGGCCAACATCTTGAGGCATCCCCTCGACCCGCAGCACCATCGCGCCCAGCGGGACCAGTTCACCTTCGCAGCGCAGCCAACCATGCTCGCGCCCGGCATAATCGACGGTGTGGTGGGCATCCGCGATCACGCGGCGAAGCTCAGCCTTCTCAATCAGCGCCGCCAGCTCACCAATCTCGTCATCGGTCATGCTCATGGCTTATTCCAGGTGTCAGGATGATCGATCGTCATCGTGTAGCCGCAATGCTTGGGCCATCCGTGGCGCAGGCAGTGGGCAGAATCGACGCGCTGACTATGGCTGCAATGCCGGCACCATACTCGGTTGCGCTCAAGGCTTGGGTGCGAGCGGGCCATTTTACCGTAGTCTAGCATTTCCCAACCTCCTCGATCAGCACGGCGCGGACTGCGGCATTGGCTAGCTCCATCAACACGTCGGCATGGCATGGTTGGTCGAGCGCACACCAGCAGGCGAGGTTCTTGCCGCGCAATAGGTGGAGCCCTGCCTTCATTCGCTCGCCCTTCGCTTTCAAAGCGGTTACATCGGTGCAGCTCATTTGCTGCATGAACTGACGAAACTCGCGTTGCTCGGCAGTCCCGATTCTCACGGCCCCAAGCTGCTCCTGTATCCAGTCGCGAAACAGCATGACTTCGAACGCACGCGACCGTGGGAACCCAGGGTCGGAGAAGAACGGATTGCCGAACATAGTCGTCCGATCGACCTTCACCGTATTCGGCGGCATTCTCCACCCTGCCTTGCGCGAGAGTTGGACGCGGACCGGCGACGCAGCCAGCTTGTGCGGGTCTGTGGTCATTGCTCTCTCCACATCTTGTGGATCAGCCAAGCCCACGCGGCCCACCATGCAGCGATGATCGGCGCGAAGAAAATGGCGGCGGCTACCTCGCTCCCAGCCATCACCGCGCCCCGCTCTCAAGTGGGGGAAGTGTGATCCGGGGCCGATCTTGCCAATACGCATCCAGGCCCTGAACGATCTCATAGTCGGTGAGAATCTGGCCGTTGAGGCAGATGTGAAAGCCATCATCCCTCTGCCCCCGCTCTTTCATGGCCAGATGGCTAACGAACAGATATTCACCTTGATTGGGTGGAGCTTTGCCAAGCGTGACTTGATCAATCACCTGCTTGTACATGTAATGCCGCTTCCGACGCGCGCCGGTGAAGTGATAGACCTTCAGCACGTCGCCGATCATGATCTCGCGGCCCGTCTTGTCGTAAACAGGTGCAATCGCCTCCCTGGCATCATTGGCCATCGGGATCGTCCATCAAAATGCCGGAGTTGAACTCGGCCATTGATATTTGCCGCTTTCCCTCCCCGACCCGGCGCTCGTTAATGGCGATTAACTGCCCCCGCATGGAAGCATCATAAGCCGCTTTCCGGGCGCCTTCCTCGAACAAGGCAATGCGTGCATTTAGCGCATCTCTCTCGGCCTTGAGGCTGGCTAGATCGGCAACCACGTCATCAGTCGTAAGCATCGCGGGGGCTCCTCTGATTTGGGCGAGGGTGGACGCGGCCACTACGCTTGCGTCCGACCAAGCGGTTTTCATCGCTGTGATCTCCGTCAGCGCCGCGACCGCTTGAGCGAGGCGGGATTCTGCTGCTATGGCGCGCCGGCGCATATCGGTTGCGTAAATACCGCTTTGCGCCTCGGCCAGCTTCGTGGCGGTGGAGGCGAGGGCCATTGTCGCCGCGTCGAATGCGATAGCGTGCCATAGGGCCTGCGTCTCCGATGAGGGGTCAGTGATCAGCGCGATGGTGTTGGCAATCGCCCGAGCATCCCCCTCGCCAGACGGCGCGGACAGGTCGCGTTCGAAACGGGCGAAGGCTCGGGCGACTGGATGATGGTCCATGTTGCCCGCCGCAATCTCTTTGGCGGTGTGGCTTTTTGGATTCGCGCCAATGTAGCCGCGCCACAGATCAGCAGCAGCATCTCGCGCCTTCTGCGACACCTTCAACGGCGGGAGCGCATGGGGGTGGGTCATCGTGCCGTCACCACATAAGAGTTCTGTCTATGCTTACGTCGCCCGACGATGAACAGCGTCCAAGGCTCCCCACCGTCATCGGGCACCTCGAAAGCGTGGATGGCCTTGCGCGAGCGGACGACAATCGAGCCGGGCACCAGCGTGCGTGAGCCCCAAGGTGTCCGCTCGATCAACTTGCCTCGGAGACAGATCGTGATCGACCAGCGCGGGTGATCGTGAAAGCTCTCAGGCGTGTTGGGGCCGAGCTTCCAATGGTGGAGGAACGCGTTGAACGGCACCCACCATGGCAGCACATTCGGCCTCGTCAGATACTTTTCCTTGTGCTTGTCCCATAGGCTATCGGGCCACTCGTCGTTACGCAGGAACTCGTAGCGATCGAACAGCGGATCACCGCCGAACGTGACGATAGGTTGGACATGTTTCACACGACGGGTTGCCCACGCGATGAAGTGATCGGATAGCCACTGGCTCACTTCGCCCCTCCCGCATCCGTGCGCCGGTTGAGGGCGGCTTCCGCAACGAATAATGCGTTCCTCTTGCTCATCGTGTCTGAGCAACCTCTCGCAAGAGCGGCGCGGACGATCACCAAGGCCTCGCTTAGCCGCTCCACAGCATCCGACGCGTCATCGCCGGCGGTAGCACGGTATTCTGCTAACCTAACGGTAAGATCAAAAATCCTATTTTCCGCTAGGCGCAGGGCGGCACGCAAGCCATCCGGGTCGTAGAGATAATCGGACATCGCGCGATCCTGCCACAGCGCTTCCGCAATCTGCCGATCAGCTTCCTTGTCAGGTTCACTCAGGTCGTCATAAGGCACTAGCCACGTTGGCTTCGGATTCGACTGCGTCAGAGCCCATGCGACCCATGCCTCGCGGACTAATCGCCCTCCATAATCGCGATCTAGGGGCCCCGTTGCCGATCGACGAGCCCCCACCTCCCCGGCGGGAACGGTGGACAGGGCTGCGCGGGCAAGTCGATGCTCCTGCTTCAACCAATCGGAAGCCACGCGCAGGGTGGTTTGCGAGAAGCGCGCGGGCCCGATTAACTCGATAAGCATCTCCCGCGCGCGCTCCTCTAGCTCGACAGGTGCAGGGCGGTGTGGGCATTCCGGCCTATTGCACTCCGATGCGAACGCCTTAGGCGCAGAAGTCCCGCACAGATCGCATCGGGTGCCAATCTGGATTCCCACCCCACCCACCGCCGCGCTTGTCTCTGCGCTTCGGAGGGTTTCCTTCGCAACCTCCCGTGGATCATCAGGCTCGAAGTATGGGCGCTCACAGCAACCATAAGCATGTCCGTCGCAAGGTGTGCCGCACGCGCCACAATGACCTTTATCGTTAGCGATCCGCTCCAGCGCCGTCGTATACCGCTCGCGGCTCCCAATGGCGGCAAGATAGCCTTGCTCGTAGGCCTCACGCTCTACGCTGTCCCAGCCATGTGGATAGGCGGCGCTCGCTGCGCCCTTCGTCTCCATCCCAGAGGCGGGGGTTGGGTCTACAGAGGTCATGCTGCGATATCCTGTTCGGCTATATGGCAAAGGAAGTCGCACGACGCGATGTCAGCGGCTCGCGGCGGGAAATCGGCAGGAAGCTGATCCAAACAGACCCGCTCGCCATTTATCTCAAGCTTGTTCCGCCCAAATCGCTGATCCTGATCGACCCGGCGTGCGAAGACTTCAGGGAAATGAAGCCGGACGGCCGACCAGTACCCAGGGCTGCTGCTCTTTGGGCAACCTATGCAATTCCCGTTCGGGAAGCCTAGATCATAGACACGCGGACGCCGAATGCCTGCGGTGGCGAGCAATGCGTGACATCCGGCCTTCGTGATCCCGCGAGCGATCAGGGGGGCCGACTGCTTCAATTCGGGATAGTTCTCCTGCATCCGCGCGAACCGCTTTGCGTCACGCGGATCGGCGGTGTAGCCCCATAGGTGCGTATCGCTGGGAAGCTGGAAGTCGAGCCGGGGCGCAAACTTCATCTCGCCAGTGCAGGGTGCGCCATGTTGGCCGCTGAGAAACTTGCGCTTCTCGAAAACCTCGTCGACGTTAGCGAACACGTCCGATCGAATGCGTATGATCGGCTTGCCGTACCAGCCCTCTAGATCGTCTATGAAGCGATGGCTGTCCGCATCAACACTCGTGCCAAGATCGACATGGACCGGGATGATGCTGGGATCGCGGGCAAGCTCCAGCTTTGCCATGACAGCGCTGTTCGCTCCATCGACCCAGGCTATGATTCTACTCACCGTCCCCTCCTCGCCCTTTCCCCCAGCATCGCGGCTGCTTCGCGGAGGAAGGCTGCGTACGGTTCTCTGGCAAAATGGCCGGGTGGAAGATTGCGGGTCATGCTGCCACGCCACGCGCGAGCGCCCTCTTCACACGTCGCTTGGTAAGGATTTCGTCCCGATGCCGAGAAGCCGATGCCCGCAGGACCGCGTTCCATTTCGCCGGTTTCGATCCGGCCATTGCCGCGACAAAGCGGGCAGTCGATGTCGATAATCATGGGCAGCACCTTGGCGATCCGCCGCACATGTTCTCGTGCGCGTCGGGATCGAAATCTAAGATTTCACCCTCCCAAGCGGTCCATGTCCCGCACGAACGGCACTCAAATTCGATCACGCCATTCTCTTCGCGCAAGCCATCTGGAAGCTCGTCGCTAATCCAGATGCTGATGGAGTTGTCATCACTCATGGCTCTGCCTTTCGGACGGGGTGGTGGGGGTGTCATCGGCGGATGATGCTTGCAGGCAGGCGGGGCAGTTGACGTGCTTGTGCCACCACGTTTCGGATAGCCCGAACCACTTGTGCTCACCTTCGACGTTCCATCCGCCTTGGGCGGGCCTCAGAAGCGCGCCGCAGACCATCCACATCGTGCGCTCGGAGGTTCCGTAACCTGTCTCATGTTGCAGCACGTGATAGGTCGCGTTGCTTGGCGGCAAGGGCGTGTCAGGGCCGGGCCATTCGAGCGCGGTCATGCCATCACCTGCCGCTTGGATACTTCGCGCCAGATCGCGGCCTGCTGCTCGTCATCGGCGCGGATGAAGTAGCGCACAGGGTCGGTCAGAAACCGGCTCTGCTGCTCCACCGTCAACTCGGGCAGCAAATAGCCGTCGATGTTGAACAGGCTGCGGAGCGCGTTTGTGAATTGATGCTGGCTCATCGAATAGCCCTCCACGCGGCGGCGGTTGGAATGGTCATGCGTAAAATCCACTCTCAGCGACGTGCAGGCGCTCGGCCCGCACCATGTTGACGAAAGCCTTGCTCGCGGCGGCTTGGGCGTCCCACCATGCCTGCGAGCCATACTTGTGGTGGTCGCGGTCGGCGTCGGCGAGATCGAACAGATGCTCGGCTTCCTCGCAGGCGATGCGGAGTTGTTCCTCGGTCATGCCGCCCTCCGACGCGCAATGCGGTCCAGACGGGCCGGAAGATCGATCGCAGGCCGGTACGCAACGATGTGGCTGCGACGGACACCGTGGGCGCTGACACCCGGCGTCCAATAGTGCTCCCAGAAGCCCGCGCAGGACGGTTTGTCGCTCACGTCACCATTGGCGAAGCGGAGGTAGACCATCGCACCATAGGGCAGCGGGCACTTGCCACCATCATGCTCCGTCCAGAGCAGGCTGTCGGCGTAGATCGGTGTTTCAATACCCATCTCTAAATCCTTCCATGCGGCCCCGGTCGGGGTAGTCGGGGCAAGCCGACCGGGGCCTCCAGCGGGGGCTGGAACTGGTTAAGCGGCGTAATGAGCCTCGGCTTCGGCGCGATTGGCCGCAGCGATCTCGGCGACTTGATCGGCGCTTTTCGGTGCGCTGAAACGGGGCAGGAAGCAGTTCATCAGCCTGCCGGTCTCGCGGTCGAGGCAGGCGTGAATGCCATAAACATCATGCGCGAAATTGAAGTCGTCAGCATCGCGCAGAGCTTCGAGCCGAAGCGGATTGCCGTTCGCGTGACAGGCCGTGATATCCATCGTCCAGTCCATCAAGCTCCACCCAGGGCGGCCAATGGACTTTGCGCGCTTGGCGATCTCCATGATCACCCGACTGTCGTGGGCGCTGACTTCGAAGCTGACTTCCGCCATCTCAGTTCTCCAATCAAAAGCGTAAATTCATCGTCCCAATGACCCCGCGCGGCCCATCAGCCGATCATCGGCCCGCATTTCGGCGCGGTACTCGGCTGCGGCGGCGGCCTCCTCGGCGACATCCTCACCGGCCCGCTCTTCGCACTGGCGCATGATCTCGGCTTCCTCGGCATCGCTGAGCACCATCTCGACGCCGCACAGTTTCACGCTGAGCAGTTCGATCTCGCCACCCTCTTCGGGCTGCTCAAGCGTCGCGGGATAATAGCGGCTGACCGTATAGGCGACATCAACTTCGATCTCGTTGCCGTCGCGTTCGATCATGCCGGTGAAAACAAAGCGGGCCATCGTCAGTTTTTCCGAAATCGGAAATTGAGCGTTGCCGCCACGCCATGCGCGCCGATCAGGCTGACCTGGACCGTTTGGGTAGCCGTGCTGTCATAGCCCGTCGCCTCGCCCATCGCCCACGATCCGCCGATGTAGATGGCCTCCCAGAGGCCGAACGCCGCGACAGCCTCGCCCTTGCTCATGTGCTTGCCGAATATCTTGCGGGTGACGGGATTGCCCTCAACGCAGGTGCTGTAGCGCCCTCCGGTCGGGCCGGTGCGGAGATGCGAACAGCGATAGGTCGAGTAAGCGTCAAGCCCCGCCGCGACGCTATGGATCGCAAACTTGGTCGGGCCGATCTTCTCGATCAGACTGCGATCGTCTGTTTCGATGCGCGGTGCAGGCGCTTCCGGCTGCTCAACCGCAGGCCCTTCCGCATCGACAAACGACACAGGCGCGGGCGGTCCGTACACCACCGGCATAGGAGCAACCTCCACGACCGGCATAGGTGCGATCGCAACCTCTGGAACGCCGCTCTCGCTTGCCACAGCAGGCGTAGCGCAGGCCGTTGCGAGAAGGGCTAGGATGAGCGGGCGCATTACTTTCCGCCTGCCGTCTTGGCCGCAGCGAAAGCCGAAACCTCACCAAGAACGGCATCGGCGGCATCTTCGGCCTCAGCCCAGAACTTGGCGCATTTGGCGCATGTGTCCGTGTCGATGGTGTCTACGCCACAGGTCGAACACCAATGCGGTGCCGCCGCCTGCTTTGGAGCCTGCCGCTTTTCGACTTCGCGCCAGATGGCGTCCGACTGCGCCTTATCAGCGCCCATGAAGTAGCGAACCGGATCACGCAGAAAATCGCTCTGCTGTTCGCGGCTCAACTCAGGCAGCAAGAAGCCGTCAATGTTGTGGAGGCTGCGCAGCCGGTTAAGAAACTCTGCCCTGTCCATCATCGTCCCTTCCGTTGGCTCCGGGGTCACGCTTCAATTTCCCGCATCGTCGCGAGCGGCCCGTAAGCGATGAAAGCAGCGCGCAAGGCGTCGTGCTGGTCGGGGTTTTCGGCCCAGATCGATCGCGCCTTGGCCAGCGCTTCTTTCTCCTGCCGATTCTCCTCCGCGCGCTGTGCAGGCGGGAGTTGGTAATCCCAGCCTGCGCGGCTGTGGCTCATCGTGCCGAGGCACTTGACGAACTCGGCTGTCAGCGATGTCGGGGCGGTGGTCGCATCGACCATCAGAAGTTCCAGCACTTCGCGCCGCGCTTGGCAGCTTCTGCCCGCGCCTGACGCTTGCCGCCGACAGCGATCGACGAGACATGACGGCGCTCGCCATTCTCGATCACGGTGAAGTCCAGCCAGTCGGCCTGACCCTTCGGGGCTTTCGTATATTCGGCTGCAAGAACCATCTCGTATCGCTCCATCCAATTCGCTTCCTGTGCCGAGGAAGCTGGTGGGAGTGTTGTGGACTAGGGTTGGGGGCGTGTCAACAGGAAATTAGCACTTGCGCATACATTATTTTAGCGGTAGATGTTCACACATGGATATGAAAGATGACATCTTCGCCGTAGAGCAGCGCGCCTTTCGCGCTCGCCTTACCGTCAAAGAGTTGTGTGAACGAGCGAAGGTTTTTCCTTCCGTCTGGTCCCGCGCAAAGAGCCGGGGACGTGTCAGCATCGACACACTTCGCAAGATGGAGACGGCGCTTTTGGAAGCGGAGACATCGGCATGAGCGAAATCCCAACCGCATGGGACTTGGTAGAACGCGCCAACCTCCGCGCCAGCGATCTTGCGGCAGCATTGGGCTCCGCGCTCGGCCACATGATGAACGCGCGGATTGATCTGGAAACCGGCGAGACTAAGGCCACCGCCATTCGCACATTGGCGCGCGGGATCGAGATTGCTCGGAAGCCGCTCGACGAACAAGAGGCTCGCGTTGCTGCGATAAAGGCAGAGATTGCGGCGAAGGGAAATGCAGCATGACCCGCATCCTCGCCTTCCTCCGCGACTTCCTCCGCATCCCCGAACTCGCGCCCGACGACCCTGACGGCCTGTCCGACCGCGAGCGCGAAGAGCTTCGGATTATCCGTGATCATCAGGAAGGGCATTGGGAATGAGCGCGCCTGCAACCATGAGCGAGATCCTTCGCGGGCCGCATCTGACTTACCTGAGCGCTGACTATCGCTGTCCGATCCTCATCAAGATCGTGCCGCTGCAATTTTTGCCCGTCTACGCAGACCCGGAGCGCAGCTTCATTGGCAAGCCGCATCACCGCACCACGCGGAGGAATGCGGCGTGAACGCGCCCGTCTCCATTTTGCCGGAAGGTCATCTCAAGACCGTCCGGCGCGTCGTCCGCTTGCTCGACAAGTACCGGGCCGCATGCGCCTGCCTCGAAACCTACGAGGACGAGTTCCGGCAGTTCCGCAGCATGCAAGCCGCCAACCGCATGACCGTCGCTGAATCCAGCATGCGTCGTGCCTGGGATGCTCTGGACGCTGGGATTGAAGCACTTCGCCAAGCCGATGAGCTTCGCGGGGCCGCCTAATTCACTCTCAACAAGGGGAATGAAGATGATGAACTACGTTCCAATCCTTACCCATCTGGTCGCGATCTTGTTCGGCGGCGCTGTGTCCACGGTCTGCTGGGCGCTGATCTTCCGCGAGCAGGACCAGGCGCTTGCGGATGCTGATGAGACGATCGACGCGCTGAATACCGCGCTGGCCATTGAGAAGGCCGAAAACGAGAACCTTGTCGGCATTAACGGCAATCTCCGCCGTCGGCTGCTCCCGTTCATCACCAAGCGCCCGCGCGACGAAAAGGGCCATTTCATCAGCGCCAAGCCCAGCAATGGCGGCGATGTGGCGAGGGCGGTCGCATGAGCAGCAATATCCAGCCCGGCGATGTGGTCGTTTGCGTCGATGCATCCCCACGCGGAGCCGCCTGCCGCACGCGCCTTGAGGTTGGCCGGCATTACCGGGTCACAAAGGTAATCGTTGACCCCCAAGAGGGGGCTGGCGTCCTGTTGCGCGAGATGTCTCCGAGCCGTCCTTACGAGGCCTTTGCTGGAGATCGCTTCCGCAAAATCCGCCCCGCCGATCATGAGTTCGTGGAGCAGATCAAGCGCGTGAAGGTGGACGCATGAACCCCCTCACCAACTGGCTCAAACGCCGCGCTGCGAAGGTGTTGCTGTGATTGCGTCCTGGCCATGTGGGCATCGGCGGACGGCCGAAAACACACAGAAGACGGGCAAGGCCGGCGAGCGCTGCCGCACTTGCCGCCGCGAGATCGCGAACAGGTCCTATCGCCGCAAGGTCGATGGCATTCCGCCGCGCGTCCAGAATTATTGGCCTATCGCAGCCGAGGCCAATTTCCCGGTCGAAAGCGGTTGGCGCGACATGGCCGAAATGGGCTCCCAACGCCTGCTCGCGATGATGCTTCGCTATTATGAGCGCCATCATCCCGAAGCCCTTTCCAGGAGCATCGCGGCATGAGCGATTATCTCTTCCATGTGGACCCGCGCGCCGATGCGGAAACGGGCGACGAGCTCGCAATTCAGGTTCGGATGCGAACGACCTTGCTGAAGATCGCGCCAAAGATCCGCTTCGTGGCGACCCCGAACGGTGCGCGTCGCACCATGTGGGAAGCGCGCAAGAGCAAGGCTGAGGGGCTTGCTGCAGGTTTCCCGGATGCGACGATTCTGTGGCCGGGCGGGCTGGCGTTTGTCGAGATCAAGCAGCGCGCAGGCTCCATGTCTCCTGACCAGATAACCTGGCTCAACTGGCTAACCCAGGCCGGGCATGCCTGCGGCGTGTTCAACAACACCGCCTCGCTGCTCTCCAAGCTGCGGGAATGGGGCGCGCCGATCCCGGAAATGCGGGTGGCGGCATGATTCCGAACGATCATGTCCAGGGTCCCCCATGCCCCTTTCGTGCAGCCGGCTTCACCTGGGAAGCGGGCCTCTTGCCGCTGTCACCCGAGGCGCTGGACATCGTCGCGGAGCATAATGGCGTGAAGATAGAGCAGCTTCCACGCGGCGCTCGCAACGCTCCAAATCCGTACATGCTGTCTTGGCTGCACGCTCTCGGCACCGCCAAGTCCGAAGGCAGGCCGCATCGCCATGCCAGCGGCAGATTCCTCTTTCTAGGGGAAATGGCATGACATACCAGTCGCCGCACGACGACATGTTCGCCGAATATGGTGCTAAAGCCATTCCTGCCCCGCAGATGCGCGCCCAAATGCGCAAGGATCGCGCGCCATCAGAGTTCGAAAAGAAGCTGCTCGAAAAGCAGCGCCTCACCGCGCGCTATCGCAAATGGAAGACGTCCGAGGCGCGTGCGACCTTAGCCAGCGAGCCCCGGTTGCGCGCGTTCAATCGCTATCTGCGGTCGGTGAAGCCGGGGCAGGGCGACGAGCTCATAGAGGCCATTGCGGAAAGCTGGTTGCCCGGCGCGCCGCAGGATGTCCGCATTTACGCACTCAGGATGGTTGATCGGCATTGCAACCGGCTCAATCTGCGGCTCGGCAATGAGGTTCTGGATGATCCGTTGCCGCCTGAGACCACCGTGTATTTTGAGGCACGCGACCTGCTGCATCGCGGGGGCATGGCATGAGCGACCCCTTCGCCGATTACGCCAAGAAGGCACTGTCCACGACGCCTGACAAGCTGGTCGGCGTCACCAAGACCCGCGCGGCAGCACGGCAGCTTTATACGGCGATCATCGCCGAGCTCGCAGCCTGCGAAGATCATGACATGCTCGATGCCTACTTGGCGTCGATCGCTCCAGAGATCGCGCAGTTCCGCGCTGAGCTCGATTTCCTCTGGGAAGGCGATGGCGAGGATTTTCCAGGCCTCGAAAACGAAATCACCGCTGCGCGCGAGCGCATCGAAACCGCTTCATACCAAGTTCCGGTGGAACCGGAATATCAGGACGGCATGGGCCGCTCCTATCAAGAGCAAGGACTAAAAGCATGAACGCGATTACCGAGACGAATACGAATACAGCGGTTGCCATGCAGGGTGGTTATGATCCATTCGCCGCATATGGTGCTGAGGCTGCCCAGGGGGGCACCTTTCTAAAATTCAACAAAGGCGAATGGCAGAAGGGCCAGAACAGCGACGAAGTGCCGCTGGCCACCCTGCTCGTAGCCAACATGGATGAGCTTTCGATCGGTTGGGTTCGATGGGAGGACGGCAAGCCGGCTGAGAGGCGCATGAACCTCTTGGTGTCTGGCGTGCGCCCAGATGCTCGCGCCGATCTGGGCTACGATGATCAGACTCAGTGGGAAGTCGACAAGGAGGGTAAGCCCCAAGATCCGTGGAACTTTACCAATGAACTGCCTGTCGCTGACCCGGAGACCGGCGAACAGCTTGTCTTCTCGGCATCCTCTAAAGGGTCGATCGGCTGCATCGGCAACCTCTGCAAAATATACGCCAAGGGGCGGCAATCCAATCCCGGTCTGGTGCCGGTGCTGGAGCTCGACCGGACGAGTTACATGCATAAGGAGCACGGCAAGCTCTACGTTCCGGTTCTGAACATCGTCGAATGGATCGAGAATGACGGCGCTCCGCGTGCCGTAGCCTCGAATGAAGATGCCCCGGCCGCAAACGCCCCTGCATCGCAGGCGGAGACGCCGGCCGCCAAAGAGACGACCGGCGCGAAGACCCGCTTCTAAGTGAGACTACCGGACTGGCGGCGATGGAAGCGCCGCCAGTCCACCCCACACTCTGCCTCGGGGGCAAAATGCGCGATCACGATTACACCGCAACGGCTGACTTTCTGAAGCGCTTCTTTGGAGAGACGCTCCATAAGGTCGAGCTGCGCGCCTGCCCGAACGTCAAAGGGTCAAAGGGCGCTCTGTCCAAGATGACCGACAACGACTTGCAGCGCCTGTCCTTCTGCATCGAAAAGGATGTGGATGGCATGGGTGTCTATTTCGGCGTCTGCACCCGCTACGAGATCCCCGACAAGGACGGCAAGATCAGCGGCAATCTGGAGACCGTCGCCGAATGCCCGGCGCTGTGGGTCGATATCGACTGTGCCAAGCAGGGCATCGCTGGGGCCGACGCTATAGCCGCGCTGCAGTATCTTCCGCATCCACCTTCGCTAATCGTCAACAGCGGCGGAGGGCTGCATGCCTATTGGCTGCTCGAGGAGCCGGTTGACGTATCGGTCGGGCAGCATAACCGCGAAGTCGTGACCGCATGCTTGCGCCAGCTCGCCATGGTGCTTGCCGGCGATCTCCAGTGTGCCGAGCTCGCTCGCATATTGCGACTGCCCGGCACCATGAACAGCAAGCCGGCCACCAAGGCGCTGTATGATGGCGCGGCGGCACTGTGCGAAGTGATCGAAGACACCGGGCAGGTGCATGATTTCGAGACCTTGCGGCTATGGCTCGGAACGCAACGCGCCGTGCTGCATGGCAAGATCGAAGCGCCGCGCCCTGTCGTCGAGACCGATCCTTTCGCCCGCTATGCTCGCGAGGCCGGCTATGAGCCCGCGATCGATGTTGAAGCCGAGCTTGCCGCTATCCAGCCCGGCCATGATCGCCATGGCATCCATCCGACGCAGTTGCGCGTCTCCATGAGCTTGCTGGCACGCGGCTATGAGGACGACGAGATCGTCGACATGCTGCTGAAGGCGACAGCGCACCACGCGCCGGCCAATGATCCATGGGACTGGAGCGCGGAGGAAAGAGCCCTTCGCAAGATGGTCGCCAGCGGCAAGAAGAAGGCCGAGGACCGCCGCGAACGGCCTATGGCCCCGCAGCCCATGAGCAATGGCAATGCGGCGTTGGCCATTGTGCATGACATGGAGGAGGAGCGCGCAAAGCGGGAGCCGAAGGCTACTTCGGCCACCAAGGATAAGACCGACGAGATCACAGCCCTGGGAACGGTAGCGCTTAATGTCTGGCGCGAACGCTATGGCCCGATCATCCACACAAATGGGTCAAGCTTCACCTATCAAGAAGGTGTTTGGCAGGAGTGGGCTCCGCAGCATGATCAGATGCTCCGGGCCTTGATCCAAGAGGGTGCTGCCAAGTTACAGATGAAGCCAGCTACGGCCTTGCTGAACGCGGCCGCGCGCTACGTCATGGATCGCCCGGAGCTGCTTGAATCGAACGTCATTTGGGATCAGCACGGCCTGATCGTTGCGGGTGACGGTGTTCTGAACCCTGTGACCATGGAGATCGGGCCGCACTCTCCAGATCACAAGGCGATGTTCAAGGTGGCGGCAAACCTGCACGGCTCCCGTTCGTGCGAAACCTTCCTTTCGTTTCTTCGCCAATCCTTTGCTGACAAGCCCGCATCAGAGATCCCGGCCATCTTGGAAACGATTCAAGAGTGGCTTGGGTCAATCCTCATCGCCAACAAGCCCCGCGCCTTGCGGAAAGGTGTCACGGCTGTCGGTGGGAGTAGGACCGGAAAAACGCAGATGTCGGAGATCGCGCGCGGCCTATTGGGCGAAGGAAAGACATCCGGCCTGCGGGCCAAGGATCTTGAGAAGGACTTCGGCACCCAGGCACTTGTGGGGAAACGGGGCTGGATCGCGGACGATGCGGTCGGACAAAACGAATATTTGGATGCCGAGTGCTATAAGGTAATTGTCACTGGCGAGCAGATGTCGATCCGCCGGAAGAACACGACCAACTCAGAAATCCGTTTCGGGTTTGCCGTGTTCCTTACGATGAATACGATGCCCCGGATCCGCGACGGATCGGATGCCGTTTATAATCGAACGCTCGTCTGGCCGATGACAAATGTCCGGCCAGAAACAGCGCCAGAACCGATTGGCTACGACAGCATCGCTGCGAAGATCATCGCGGAGGAGCTCACTGGCGTACTCTGGTGGGCGATTGAGGGGTGGCAAAGGCTGTCCGCTCGCGGGCGCTTTGATCCGCCCAAGTGCATGACCAAAGCTGTGCAGGATTTTCAGGCGAAGAATGACCCTGTCGGCACGTGGGCGAACCAGTGCCTCATCATCGATGAGGGTTGCAAGGTTCAGGCCGGCGACCTGTTCGCTTCCTTTGCCGGGTGGTTTTTCCAGGAGAATGGCAATGACGCCTTCCGGTGGTCCCAGAACGGCTTCAGTCGCCAGCTGAAGGAAAAGGTGACGACGATCGAGCCGGTCAGGGACGCCAAAAAGCGATTTCTTGCTGGCGTCCGCCTCAACGAGGACGGCTTGGAATATTGGACCGTCAACGCAAATCGCGATCAGATGCGCCGCACCGACGCGCCATCAATGGAAGTCTACACTCTTAATAACGATCACTCGCCAGAGCCTGAAAACGTGTCGCGCGTGACGCCCGCCGCTGACCGGAAGCCGAGGTTTTGATGTGTGACGCATTTCTTCAAGATGCGTCACAGAATGCGTCACTCAGATGCGTTTCGCGGACAATGCGTCATCAGACGCAGCGGAAAATCGTGACGCATTCCAGAAATCGTGACGCATTGATGACGCATTCTGAAGAAAAACGTCACACCTGTTTCGCCAGTAAAAGCAATGGATTAGCTTTGAGGAATGACGCAATGACGTATTTTTCTAATATTAGGCTACAAAGAAGAAAGCCCTATATACAGTGCTACGCACATATAGGTTCTCAATACCCGTCGAATGCGTCATTGCGTCATTGCAGCCCGTCGCAGGGCGCTCGCTGATGGCCAAGGAAAAGACCGTCGCCGAATGCCTCGCCATGGTCGGGCCGGCGGAAACTTCATTCCATTCGCGCTGGCGGCTGTCGTCGCTGCGACGGGTTGATGTCGAGCTCTACGAAGCTCTGACCGATCAGCAGGAGCTCTACGGATCCGCGCTGGTCATGGGCAGCGACGCCGAGGCCAAGATGCAGTCCGAAGCGATGGTCCGTGGATGGGCAGCGGCATGCAAGGCGATGGAGACAGTCAACGCGCCGGACGACGCCTACCTCATGGGCCTGGACCCGGTCAGCGGCATCCAGGTCGTCATATCCGAGCACAAGGGCAGCAGGGACGCCCTGGCAGCGCGATATGGCGAGCCGCTGGTCCTGATGACCCCAAGCGAGGTCGCGGCGCTCCTGGGCACCGTGGAGATCATTCGTCGGGCAAAGGAATGTTTCCCCGATGCAGAGATTCGGACCACCACAGCCAACACAGGGGTACTCTGAGATGGGATACGCGACGACAGCGGCGATCATGGCCGCGCTGCTGGCATGGTGCATAGCGAGCCGCCTGGGCATTCCGCTCTGGGAGGCATGGGGAGCGGGCGACAAGTTCGACCTGACGCTGCTCACCGGCTTGCTGGTCTTCTACTCGCTCAAGGCCATTTCCGCATGACCCGCAATCCCGAAAGAGAGGGCGGAAAGGCGTTGCGCTGCAAACTCGGATTGCATCGCTGGGAGCGCGAAAGCGAAGAGCGGCTGTACGGTGATGCGCGCATGGTCGCCGACTATCGCTACGTCGATCGCTGTACGCGATGCGGCAGGCGATCTGAGTTCTGGGGGCGCGTCCAATCCCTTCATCTCCAGGAGCGGGACACGCTCACAGCGAAAGGATCTTAAAATGCAGATGGGGGGCATTCAACGGGGCAGGCCGGCGGGGCGGCTTACCCGCAGGCGTCGTGACGTTCTGGCCTATGTCGTTGAACGGCAGGATCGACGAGAGCCGGTATTGATTGGTCCCCTTGTGCGCGTCTGCGGCCTCGTTGATCGCTCTAGCGCAAAGCGGATTATTAGGGAGCTTTGTGAATGGGGATTTCTTGCTGATGACCCCCGGAAATGATAGATTAGCACCATGCACTACGAGCCTGGTAAACCCCGCTTCGATTTCGCTGGCCGCCCGCTTCCAGAGATCAGAAAGCGGCCACCTCTCATTGTCACACCCGAGATAGAAGCGCGCTTCTGGAAGCGCGTCGATAAGGCCCCAGGCCAAGGGCCTAGCGGGGATTGTTGGTGCTGGACCGGGAGTTTAACCGATGGCGGTTATCCATCGGGTATGCCTATCAAGCTGGAAGGTGAGTCCTTCACTTTCCGCGTCGGCCAAGTGGCACTTGCGATCGATGGCCGCCCCCAGCCAAGCCGCGATATGGGTGCGCTCCACTCGTGCGATCACCCGCCCTGCGTGCGGCCCGCGCATTTGCGATGGGGAACTGATCTCGACAACTTGAAGGATGCCATCGCTCGCCGAAAGCACGGGCGGACATTCACGCCGGACGAGATCAGGGATATTCGCAACAGCACGGATAGGCAGGCTGATATTGCTCGCCGATATTCGACCAGCTCGTCGTGTATCTCGAATATTCGGAAGCGGGTCACTCACAAGCACGTTGAATAATTACATCCGAAAAAATTGTGAGGTGAAATTTTAACCCCCCGACAGAGTTCCTAAAACACCATAGATGGTCTGCCCATGAGCGGGCAGGCATCACGTTCCTCGGGAAATAAAATAGTGGCGGATAAGCCGCCGGCCGCTGGTCGTGGCCGTCCCAAAGGTGCCGTTAACAAAACCACCGCGTTGGCGAAAGAGGCCATTGCCGCCGCCTTCGACGAGATGGGCGGTACTGAGGCTCTGGTTAAATGGGCCAACACCAACGACGACAACCGCAAGGTGTTCTACTCGCAGATCTGGACGAAGATTGTTCCGCTCCAGTTGGCGGGCTCGGGCGATCAGGGCGAGCATGTTCACCGCATCGAGCTTATCGGGGTGGTGGCGAAATGACCGTCGCCCAGATCAAAATCCCCGCCAAGCTGGTCCCGGTCTTCGAAGGCGAGGCGGACGTTCGCGGCGCACATGGCGGACGCGGATCGGCCAAAACCCGCACCTTCGCCAAGATGACTGCTGTCCGCGCCCATATGTGGGACATGATGGGGCGCGAGGGTATCATCCTCTGTGGTCGCCAGTTCATGAACTCGCTGGCCGACAGCTCGCTTGAGGAGATCAAGGCGGCGATCCGCGACGAGCCGTGGCTGGCAGATCATTTCGAGATCGGCGAGACGTACATTCGCACGAAATCCGGCCGCATCAGTTACAGTTTCGTCGGCCTGGCGCGCAACCTGAACAGCATCAAGTCGAAGTCGCGGATACTGCTGGCGTGGATCGAGGAGGCCGAGCCGGTCACGGAGGAGGCTTGGGTAAAGCTCATCCCAACGCTGCGCGAGGAAGACAGCGAGCTTTGGATAACGTGGAACCCGGAGCGCAAGAAGTCCGCGACAAACAAGCGCTTCCGTCACGCCAACGACAGTGACCCGCGCGTCAAGATCGTGGAGATGAATTGGCGGGATAATCCTTGGTTCCCCGATATTCTCGACCGTGTTCGCCTGAAGGATCTGCGCGAGCGACCGGACCAGTATCCGCATATCTGGGAGGGTGAGTATCTCACGGTCGTCGAGGGCGCATATTACGCCCAGCAATTGATCGCTGCTCGCGCTGCCGGTCGCATGCAACTCATCGCGGCTGACCCGTTGATGACGATCTACGCGATATGGGACATCGGCGGCACGGGGTCGAAGGCCGACGCGACTGCGATCTGGATTGTCCAATATGTCGGGCAATCAGTGTGGCTGCTGGACTATTATGAGGCAGTCGGACAGCCCTTGGCTACGCATGTCGAATGGCTCCGGGACGGCGGCTACGAGAAGGCCCGGTGCATCCTCCCGCATGACGGAGCGAATCATGAGAAGGTTGTGCAGACGACCTACGAAGGGGCGTTGAGAGAGGCGCGCTTCCACACGGTCGTCATTCCCAATCAAGGTGCTGGTGCAGCCATGCGCCGTATCCAGGCGGCTCGCCGCCTGTTCCCGCAGATGTACTTTGACGAGGAGCGGTGTTCCGCCGGTATCGAGGCGATCAGCTTCTACCATGAGAAGCGCGACGAGGAGCGTGGGATAGGTCTTGGCCCGAACCACGACTGGTCGAGCCATGGGGCCGACGCGTTCGGGCTTGTTGCTGTGGCGCGTCCGATCATCCTGAACATTCCCGAAGAGGACGAGCGGCCTCGGTTCGAGGAAGATGATAGGGGCTACGGTGGATACTAATCTTCAACACATCCGCGACCAGCTCAAGTTCGCCAAGGAAGGCGCGGACAACCTCGCCAAGCGCTCGGGCTATTACTGGCATGAGTGGCTGAGCGGCCCGACCGGACGCTGCACTGCCGCCTTTGATCGCGAGGGTGAGCGCTGGTCGCTGGCCTTCGCATGGACCCCGAAAGAAGAGCTTGGCGTGTTGGCCAAGCGTATCGAACAGATGGATTTTGCAATGCGCACGTCGATCAAGGAATTCGCCTCTCTGAAGCTGGGAGCGATGATGCGCGATGCCGGGGCTTCGAAGATGGCGGGGAACGCGTGATGGCAACACAAGCCCCCGCCATGGAAGATGATCGCGACTTCCAGCAGGATCATTACGAGGATTCACCCCTCGATATCCTCAAGATCATGGACACCGACAACCTGATCGATGTTCTGCCGGCCGATGTCGTGCGGAAGATCGGGCAGCGCTGCCGCGAAGATTTCCAGTATGACTGGGACAGCCGCACATCGGATGCGAAGAAGGAAGACCCGCATAGCTGGGAGCAGCGTTACGATCGCTATCTCAACGTCGCGATGCAGGTCCGCAAGGCGAAGACCTTCCCTTGGCCCCAGGCTGCGAACATCAAGCTCCCGCTACTGACCACGGCCTGCGTCCAGTTCCAGGCGCGCAGCTATCCGGTGATCGTGGACGGCTCGAACCTCGTCAAGGGCCGCGTGCTGGGCGAAGACCCTCAGGGCATCAAGCGCGCTCGCGCAGACCGCATCGGCGATCATATGACCTGGCAGTTGCTGTACGACATGCCGGGCTGGGAAGAGGACACCGACCGGCTGCTGCTGATGCTTCCGATCGTCGGCTGCGTCTTCCGCAAGACTTATTACGATCCGATCCGCCGCAAGAACATGTCGAAGATGATCACGGCCAAGGATTTCGTGATCAACTATTGGGCGAAGTCGATCGAGGAGGCTCCGCGCTTCACCCAGATCATCCGCTTCTATCCCTACGAGGTCGAGGAGCGCATCCGATCCGGGCAATGGGCTGAGATCCAGCTTAACGTCCAGCAGAGCGAGACCGACCAGAGCGAGACGGCTCCGGTTGACTTCCTCGAACAGCATTGCCGCATGGATCTGGACGATGACGGCTATCCCGAGCCCTACGTCGTCACGCTGCTGCGAGAGAACGGCAACGTCGTTCGGATTGTCCCCTGCTTCGATGCCGATGGCGTCACTATGGTCGAGGAAACCGGCGAAGTCATCCGCATCGAGCAAAAGCGCTACTTCACGAAATACGGCTTCATTCCCGCACCCGATGGATCATTCTACGATATCGGCTTCGGTGCGCTGCTGGACGATATCACCACCGCGATCGACACGACGGTTAACCAGATGCTCGATGCGGGCGCTTTGCAGAACGCGCAGGGCGGCTTCATCGGCTCGGGCGTCAACATGCGTTCGGGGGATATGAAGTTCCGGCTTGGCGAGTGGAAGCGCGTTGATGTGACGGGTGGAACGCTGGCGCAGAACATCGTGCCGCTGACGCTTCCGGGGCCATCGACCGTTCTTTATTCGCTCCTCGAATTGCTGATCGGGCAAGCGAAGGAGATAACCAGCGTTCAGGATATCCTGACCGGCGCAGGGCAGGGCGTGAATACCCCCGCAACAACCGTGCTTGCCCAGATCGAGCAGGCGACGAAGGTGATGACCGCAATCTTCAAGCGCATTCACCGCTCTTTCGGGCAAGAGCTTCGCATCCTGTTCGGGCTCAACCGGGATTTTCTCGACGACAAAGCCTATTACGCGCTCACCGATACGCCCGGCGAGATCGGACGCGCCGACTACGAGGACAAGGACATCGATGTCATTCCGGTGTCCGACCCGACGCAGGTTAATGATGCCCTTGCCGCTGTACGATCGCAGGCGCTTTCGGCCTTCATTGGTGACCCGCTGATCAATCAGGAAGTTCTTCGCCGCCGGATGCTCGAAGGCCAAGGCCAGCCCGACATCGACGAGCTGATGAAGGTTCCGCCGCCGCCGCCCGATCCGAAGGTGCTGCTGGAGGGCATGAAGATGTCGCTACAGCGGATGAAGGCCGAGACGGACGCGGACAAGGCGCGAGCGGATAGCGTGCGCGCGTTCATCGATTCGGCTGAGAAGGCATTCATGTTGGGCCTGCTGCCCGATGTGGCGCTGTTCGCCGACGCTGCCCAGCAGCTCGCACAGGAAACAATGGGAGGCATGAATGAACCTGCTGACGGACCCGGAAACATTCCAGGCATGGAAGGACCACCGGCTGACGCAGGCGTTCCTGGAGTACCTGGAGAGCCGCCGCTCGGACCTGATGGAGCTATGGGCGCTGGGCTCGGGGCTGGAGGGCCAGGAGGGGCTGGAGAAGCGGTCACAGGCGGTGACTTTGTCGACCCTGCTCCGGCTCAAATGTGACGACATCCGATCATATTACGGGATTGAGGACAAAGACGATGGCAACGCAGTTGAAACCGGCACAATCTCTTAACGCTTCCGGCGTCCAGCCCCTCGATCTGCGCGTGATCGTGCAGCCCGACAGCGTTGAGAAGATCACCTCTGGCGGCATCATCCTGCCCCAGTCCAAGTCCGAGCAGGACAAGTATGCGATGCAGAAGGGCACGCTGGTCGCTGTGGGCGAAAATGCTTGGGAGGAGGCCGCATCGCGCTCGGCGTCCTTCCGCAAGCCCGTTCCCGGTGATCGCGTGATGATCGGCAAATATGCGGGCGTTCGCATCACCGGCCTCGATGGCGGGGACTACCTGCTGATGAATGACGAGGATGTGATTGGGAGGCTGGAGGAGTAGCAATGAAAACACACATCGGAACGAAGATCATTGATGCGGCCCGAGAGGATCGCGGGGCGTCTGTGACCGGCGATCAGGGTGAGGGCTACAAGGTCGTCTATCAGGACGGCTACGAAAGCTGGTCGCCTAGGGCCGTGTTCGAAGAGACCTATCAGCCGCTCGACGCCATGAGCTTTGGCCATGCCATCGTCATGCTCAAGCTTGGCCGCAAGGTCGCCCGGGCAGGCTGGAACGGCAAGGGTATGTTCCTGATCCTCGTTCCCGGTACGCCGTCGATCGAGCCGCGCGAAGGCACGCCCTATCACACGGCGCTCGGTGCCGATCCGATCGAGATCCTGCCGCACATCGACATGTGGACCGTCAACGCAGACGGACGCCGCGCCATGCTTCCGGGCTGGCTCGCATCACAGACCGACATGCTCGCCGATGACTGGATTGTGATTGACTGATGGCCAAGCCCCGCCTCCGCGCCATTCCGAGAGACAGCCAGCGCGTTGACCGCGATTGCGTGCGCATGCTGGCAGAGCTTTACCGCAAGGCGTTGCGCGGCGAGTTCCAGGCCGTTGCCATCGCGACGGTAACGGAAGGCGGGAAGGACGGCGCGTTCGGCACCGCATGGAGCGCGCCTGAAAAGGTGTCGGAGCTGGCAGGGGCCATCGGATATTTGAATCACCGCTTCATGAGCGGGATCGAAGGTTGAGTGCAAGTAGCGTAGCGTAAAGGAGTAAGATCATGGCGACAGCGTTCGCAGAGCCGCAGGGGGCGGCTGATGCTCCACCCCCGAACACCGATGGCGATATCCAGACTGGCGGCGAGGCGATCAACTTCGAAGCCGAAGCCGCCAAGATGGGCTGGGTTCCCAAGGACCAGTTCAAGGGCGACCCTGAGAAGCATATCGACGCGGAGACGTTTTTCACCCGCTCTCAAGACCTGATGCCGATCCTGAAGGCTGCCAACAAGCAGCTTCGCGAAAAACAGGACCGGCTTGAGCGCGACATGAAGAAGGCGCGGGACTTCTTCGCGAAGGCTGAGGAGCGCGGCTACGAGCGCGCCAAGTCCGAGCTGACCGCCAAGATGGAGGCGGCTGTCGAGGCCGGCGACGTGAAGGCGCACCGCGAAGCCCTGCAAGCGATGGACAATCTCCAGAAGCCCGAAGCTGCCACAGCGGCTGAAGGCGGGGATCGAGCTGAAGAGTTCGCTAGCTGGATGGCCAGCAACCGCTGGTACGCCAATGACGCCTTCCGGCCCTATGCCGATGCGCAGGCGGAGAAGCTGGCCAAGGCGAAGGGCGGCGTTCTCGATCGCGCGGATCTCGATGCGGTCGCAGAGCAGGTGAAGGCCAAGTTCGGCGAGGCGTTCCCCGACGAGTTCGGCGTTCCGAAAGCCAAGACGCCAGCGCGCAATGCGGTCGATCCTGGCGGGAACGCTCCGGCTCCGCGCGGCGGCAAGAGCTTCAACAGCCTGCCGCCCGAAGCGCAGAACCAGTGTGATCGCTTCATCAAGCAGGGGATCATCAAGGACCGCGCCGATTACGTCAAAAACTACAAGTGGGATTGATCGACATGAACGCACCACGACGCAGGGGCCGACCGCCGGCCAATCCGATTATCGCAGCCGAACCCGCCGCTGAAACCACGACCGAAGCCGGCGCGCCAACCCGCCGTCGCAAGCGCGGCAAGATCGGCGGCATGTCGCTGAAGCTCGATGCCCCGGCTCGGCCCGGCTTCATTCGGCGCTGGGTTAACGATCAAAATAACCGACTTGCGGAGACGCAAGAACTGGCGTATGATTTCGTCACGGATCAGAGCATCCAGTCATCTGGCTCTGACACTCGCATCTCGCGCCTGGTAGGAACTCAGGCCAACGGCGAGCCTCTCCGCGCTTATCTCATGGAAACTCCCGAAGAAGAATTCGCGGAAGGCTCCAAGGAGAAAGAAGCGTTCAATCGCAGGGTCGACGAAGCAATCACGACTGGCAGCGATTTCACCGGCCAAATGCCCTCGAAAGAGACATACGGCCACGGCGAAATTACGCGTGATCGCTAACGGCTGACCTCCCAAGGCAACCCCCGGCGTTCCCGCAGCGCAAGGGTTGCCTCCTATGGCCAATTCAACCACCCCTTTCGGGCTCTCGCCCGTACAGACTCTGCTTAGCGGCCCCTTCAGTGGGGCAGTGCAGGCGTTTTCCGTTGCGGCCGGAAATGGTGTCGCAATCTTCGTCGGCGATCTCGTCACACAAGCCGGCACTTCGCAGATCATCAACGGTGTCGTGTATCAGGACGTTGTCCAGGGCGCGACCGGGGACATTTTTACGGGTGTCGTCGTCGGGGTTCTTCCTGAGAGCCGGGACAGTCTGCTCTACCGCGCCGCTTCGACGCAGCGCGTTCTCCTCGTCAACATCGATCCGAACGCCGAGTTCCTGATCCGCCAGTCGGCCGGGGGCACGCCCCTGACCGCCAACGATATCGGCCTCAACGCCAATGTCGTGGTCGGTTCTGGCAGCACCTTCACCGGGCTTTCCGGCATGGCGCTGAACAACGCAACGGAAGCCGGCACTGACACGCTGGACCTCAAGATTGTCGGCATGCCCTCGGGCCCCGGCAACGATGTGGGAACCAGTGTTTCCAGCGGCGCGGATGGCAGCACCTTCTACGTGCGCATCAACCGCCATCGCTATGTCAACCAGGTAGCGGGGAGCTAACGCCATGACCGGAACCATTTCAACCGGCAGTATTGCCAAGCTCCTCTGGCCCGGCCTCAACGCGGTCTGGGGGATGAACTACACGCAGCACGCGACCGAATATACCGATCTGTTCGAAATCTCCTCGTCGGAAATGAACTACGAGGAAGATCAGGGCATGACCGGCTTCGGTCTGGCGCCGATCAAGCCGCAGGGCACGCCCACGGTCTATGACTCGATGCAGCAGAGCTACACGACGCGGTATCAGCACATCGCCTACTCGCTCGGGTTCATCATCACGCACGAAGCGCTGGTGGATAACCTTTACGAGAAAATTGGCATGGGCCGCACTTCGTCGCTCGCTTTCTCGGCGCGTCAGACCAAGGAAAACGTCGCGGCCAACGTCTATAACCGCGCGTTCAGCGGTTCGTATGTTGGCGGTGACGGCGTGGCACTGCTCAGCACGGCGCACCCGACGACCTCGGGTGACCAGGCGAACAAGCTGTCGGCGGATGCGGATCTGTCGGAAGCAAGCCTTGAAGATCTGCTCATCCTGATCATGGGTGCGCAGAACGATCGCGGCCTGCTGATCGGCCTGATTGGCCAGTCGCTGCATGTGCCTCGCCAGCTTGCGTTCGAGGCCGAGCGTATCCTGAAGTCTTCGCTTCAGAACGACACCGGCAACAACGCGATCAACGCGATGCGGGCGATGGGCATGCTGCCCAAGGGTATCAAGATCAACCACTATTTCACCGATCCTGATGCCTATTTCATCCGCACCGATGCGCCGAACAGCCTGCGCATGTTCCAGCGCGAAAACGCCAACTTCACTCAGGATGGCGACTTCGACACCGATAACCTCAAGTACAAGTTCTACGAGCGGTATTCGGTGGGCTGGAGCGATTGGCGCGGTCTGTACGGGTCGCAGGGTCGCTAAACCACTTCGGGCCTCCGGTGGGGTTGTCCCACCCTGGCTTCTCCGGCTGCCGGAGGCCCGCTTAGGAGATTTAAAATGGGCTTGACCAATTTCCCGAACGGGCTTTCGAGCTTCGGCATTCCTGTCGTCGGCTCTGGCATGATTCCGCCCTCCGAGGGCACCTATTACTTCGTTGATTACACCTATGGTGCTGATGGCAATCAGGGCACGCAAATCGACAAGCCGCTGAAGACCGTTCAGAAGGCCTATGAGCTGGCGACGAGCGGTGCGGACGATGTGATCGTACTCATGGGGTCGGCAAGCCATACCTTGACTGCGATGCTGGACGTTACCAAGAGCCGCGTTCATTTTATCGGCATGGACGGCACCAATGGCCGCTTCTATGGCCAGAACGCCAAGATCGTGCTGCCGGTGACGACTGCCGCGACCGATGTATTCTGCATGAAGAATACCGGCGTTCGCAACAGCTTCACCAACATCAAGTTCATCTCGAACAACACGGTCACCGAAAGCCTCTATTCGGTTGGCGAGGGCGGCGAATATGCGCTGTACACCAACTGCGAGATCTACAAGTCGACCGATCTTGACGTGACTGGCTCGGCTGAACTCGTTCTCAACGGCGACAGCGCCCAATTTATCGGTTGCACGATCGGCTCTTTGGCGGATGCGCGTGTGGGCACGGTTATTCGCCCCAATGTGCTACTCACCGCCGGGCTTGTCGGGGCTGGCAAGGTGGCGCGTGACTCGTCATTCCAGGATTGCCTGTTCTGGATTCAGGCGAGCCACACCACGTCAACGTTCGTCTATGCGGCGAATGCGACTGACGTGGAGCGCATGCTGCTCTTCAAGCGGTGCGGCTTCATCAACAACCTCGCCTCGTCTGCCACGCCTGCGCAGGCAATCGCGGGCGCTGCCACACTGACGGTCGGTAATATCATCCTCGATCCGGCGTGCTTTGCAACGAAGGTAACGAAGGTCTCGACCACGACGGGTGTTCTGGTCGCCGGTCCTGCGGTCAGCTCGGCTGCCGGCATCTCGGTCAACGCGGCCTAATCGGTTGGCGGGGGCTTCGGTCCCCGCCTCCCTTTATGGAGAATGACATGACTACGCCTGACAAAAAGCCGCTGACGGAAGGTCAGAAGATCGAGGCGATTCTGGACCTGCTCGCCGACCATGGCTGGACGCTTCCCGAGAAGCTTCGTCCTGCCCCGACCCCCAAGAAGTAGGAATTAGCCCGTGGCTGGCCGCGTTCAATTTGACATCTCCGGCGCGCATGACGCGGTAACGGTCGACCTATCGGCTGATACCACGCTGGCCCCTGGCGTGCGTGGCTTCACGGTCGGAGGGCAGGGAAATGTTAAGGTTGATTATGTCGGTGGCGCAACTGGGATAACGTTGCCCTCGCGGCTCGTCGGCCTCGACTATGCCCATCAGGTCTCGAAGATCTACAGCACCGCAAACGGCACCACGGCGACGGGGATCATCGTCTTTTATTGAGGATGGATCATGCGTAATGGCAATCATCCCGGGGCTAATTTCATCTGCGATATGTCTGGTTTCAAGACCAAGATCGCTGATGGCGTTTTCAACTGGGATGGCTCTTTCGTCCGTAAGGGCTTCGAAGACCGGCGCAACCCGCAGGACTTCCTGACTGGCGTTCCCGATCGTTCCGATCTTCCCGTGTCGCGCCCGGAAACTCCAGATACGTTCATCAGCGCGCCTGTCACGCCGGGAGACCTTTGATGAAAGGCCGCGTCACCGGAACGGTAGAGGGTGACAATTACGTCTTTCGGCAGGGGGGCGTCGTTTTGCGCTCTGTCCCTCTATCTGAGATTGCAGGCAGGAAGTTTGACAAGGCGACCAAGCGCAATGGTTGGGAGCGGCCAGAATGACCCTTTCGGGCGTCAATGAATATACTCTGGTCAACAACCAGATCGTAGATGCAGCTTTCAACCTTCTGGGCGTGGGCACTGAGGGGGAGGACATGACCCCGCGCATGTACACCGATGGCACGCGCGCGCTCAATCTCCTCGCGAAAACCTGGAGCAGCTACGACCACCTTTGGAAGCGAGAGGATGATACCCTGGCGCTGGTGGCGGGGCAGGCGGAATATCTGCTCCCCGGCAAGCCCCTTCGGCTTGGCGAGGTAAGGCGCAAGGCTGTTTCTTCCGGCTATGAGGTTCCGCTGACGCAGTGGAGCCGCCAGCAATATCTCGATCAGCCGAATAAAAGCACGACGCTCGCGACCCCGGTCAATTTCTATTATGATCCGAAGCGCACAGAGGGATATCTTTATCTCTGGCCCGCGCCTGCGGCCAATGTTGCGCCGCTGTTCACGATCAAATATGATTATCTTACTCGGCTCGATGACATGGTCGCCTCAAATAACGAGGCGGATGTCCCTAGCGAGTGGCTGGAGGCGCTAGTTTATAATCTGGCGGTTCGGCTGATGCCGCAATATCCGGTCAACGACGGCAATTTGTCAGGCCTTATAATCCAGACGGCTAAGGAATTATTCGCCCAGCTTAAGGGCTTTGATAATGAGCCCGTCTCATTTTACGTGCAGCCGGATTATATGGGCACGCGTGGCTACAGCTAATGCTCCAGCAACTGAAGCCAGCACTCCAATATAGCGACGGACGATCAAAGCCGTGGTCGGGCGCGAAGCTCGTCAATTATTTCGCCGAAAAGGCGGACGGCGACAAGGCGCAGGACTTCGCGGTCATGCTGACTCCGGGGCTGGTTACCTTTTTGGAAATCAGCGCGTCGGAGCTTATGCGCGGCGTTCATACGATGGGGGACACCATCTATACCGTCATCGGCACCACGCTCTATGCGATTGCCGAGGATGGCACCTACACCAATGCCGGGACCATAGCCGGAACCGGCCGCGTTCGCATGCAGGACAACGGCACGCAGTTGGCCATATGCGCCGCGCCCAACGGCTATGTTCTATCGGCGGGCGTGATCGTCGCGCCGGCCGACCTCCCGCAGGTTTCCGATGTCGCCTATATCGACAGCTATTTCGTATGGACGATTTTCGATAGCGACCAGGCAATTTATTCCGCGCTGGGAGATGGGACGATCTACGATCTTCTCGATGTCTTTTCAGCAGAAGGTTCGCCCGATGGCCTTTTAGGAATATTAAACGATCATCGCGAATTGCTGATGTGCGGCGCGCTGACGATCGAGATATTCTATAATGCCGGTGGCGGGGATGATGCGTTCCAGCGCCAGGGGAATGCCTTTATCGAGCGCGGCATATTTTCGCGCGACAGCCTCGTTAAAATCGACAACGGGGTGCATTTCTTTGGGAACGATCGGATCGTTTACAGGCTCGACGGCTATAATCCAGTGCGCATATCTACACACGCGATCGAATATCGGCTGCGCAATGTAGAGGACGTGTGGGCCTTCACCTATACCCAGGAAGGCCATAAATTCTATGTCCTTTGCACCGAGCAGGGGACATGGGTTTATGACATGGCCACAGGCGCATGGCATGAGCGCAAATCGACGGGGCTTGATAATTACCGCGCCGGATTTGCGACCGTGGCGTGGAACCGGACATTTTTGGGCTCGAATGACAAGGGCGCGTTGTGGCGACCGGATCTCGACGTTTACACCGAGGACGGCGAATATATCTCGGCCGAAGTGAACCTTCCTACCATTCAGTCGAACCAGAAGCTGCTGACCATGTATATGTTCCAGCTCTATTGCGAAACGGGCGTAGGACTGAACAGCGGGCAGGGATCTTCCCCGCAGGCCATGCTATCCTATTCGGATGATGGTGGGCGGCTGTGGTCGAACGAGATGCAGCGTTCTCTCGGCGCTATCGGCCAATATCGAACCCGAGCGATTTGGCGCTCGCTGGGGCAGTTCCGGCAGCGCGTCGTCAAAATTGCGATCACCGATCCCGTCCGCCGGTTGACGATGAGCTACCTTGCGGATGTGCGCTGATGCAGTTCGCGATCAATCCTCCGAATACGCCGATGGTCGACGACAGGGGCTTTATTAGGCCGGAGTGGTATCGATACCTCGTCCAGCAGCGTAAGCAGGGAGATAATATCACCGACAGCGATGTTCTGACGCTTGGCCCCGCGCAGGACATTTATCCCAATTCACGCGAATTGGCAGTTACCGCCAATCAATTGACGCGCACCCTCACGGACGAGGCTGTGACACTTGGATTGGCCGACACGACCGTCGTCGCAACCTCCTACGGCTCTGAGAGCAAGACGGTCTCCTTCACGGTTGACGCTAAGGGCCGCCTCACGGACGCCGAAGAGTTTGACCTGAATACCGATAATGTGACCGAAGGATCGACGAATTTCTTTTTCACCGACACTCGCGCGAGACTGGCGATAAGCGGGACGGTGGGCAATATCGCCTATGATAACACGACCGGCGTGATCGATCTGGAGGAGGTCCCCGGCGTCGCTGGGACATACGCCTCTCCAACGAGCATCACGGTGGATGACTATGGGCGTATCACCGCGATTAGTTGAACTGCGCTGATCCATGTGCTAAACCGACAGCGTGGGGCGCTTCTGCGCTGGCGGCAAGATCGAGCCGCCGACCTCTAGGCAAATGATCTCCAGACCTTGCCTGAGGCCACATGCGTCACTTCACCAAGATTGCCACAGAGCCTTTCACTCGCGACCTTGCAGCGGAGATTATTCCTCTCGGTCAACAGAGTTGGGACGAGTGCTCGGAAATCAAGAAGGATACGTGCGCCTATCATGGGCAGCGCGGCCTTCAGATTGATCCCGACATTAATAAATTCATGCAGATGGCGGCGAATGATTGCCTGATCGCGATGACGTTGCGCGATGACGAGGCGATACTGCGCGGCTATGCCCTGATGATCCTCTACAACAGTCTGCATATCCGGACGGAATTATGCGGCAATGTGGACACCTTCTATGTGCAGCCCAAGTTCAGGCGGTCAATGCCACGATTTATTTCGCGGATAGAGGCTGAGTTCAGGGGCTCTGGTGTCAGTATCGTTGGCTGGCCCGTAACAAGAACTGGCAAGATGTACGAGATTCTGATGCGTCGTGGCTACATAGCTGATGATGTCGTGATGGAATTGAAGATCAAAGATCTGCCCAAGGGGGAAGTGCTATGTGTGTAGCGGCAGCCATAGGCGGAGCCGCAGTTGCCGGCGCTGGCGCATCGATCTACGCCGGGAACAAAGCCGCCAAAGCGCAGGGTAAGGCGGCCGATGCCGCAGCCGCCGTCAATCGCGAGCAGATCGTCGAAGAACGCCGCCAATACGACACCACGCGCGCCGATTATGCGCCCTATCGCGAGGTTGGCTATGGCGCGTTGGGCAAGCTCGCCGGGATGTACGGCGTGGCGGCTCCAGGTGGTGGTGCTGGCTATGGCGGGACAGGAGATTTTGAGACATCGCCCGGTTATGCGTTCAGGATGGCGGAGGGCCAGAAGGCTATAGAGCGGTCTGCCGCCGCGAGGGGGTCTTTGGGCTCTGGTGGCACCCTGAAGGCATTGACCCGATATGCGCAGGGCGTGGCTTCCGACGAATATAACAACTACGCGAACAGGCTGGCGGCTCTGGCTGGCGTCGGTCAGTCCGCGACCGGCTCGACTGCAAGCGCCGGGCAGGCGATGGTCAACGGGATCGGAGCGGCTAACCAAGGGATTGCCAACGCTGCGACCGCAGCGGGCAACGCACGGGCTTCGAGTTTTGCCAATACAGGCAGCGCGATTAATTCCGGCGTCAACAATCTCGCTAGCCTCTACCTCTATCAGCAGGGCGGTGGCTTTGGCGGGGGCAGTGGTGGATTCGGCAGCGGTCCGCAGGGTGGCGGCGCTTATGGCATTTCAGGTTCGGACGGGATCTACTGATGGCCAACCCCTACGGCATCGAGCAAGTCAGCGTCCCGGGCCTCCTCCAGATGTATGAAGGCGTCAAACGCTCGCGTCTGGAAGATGTGTTCAAGCAGCGCCAGTATGAGCGGCAGGCTAAGGCCGACGAGCGACAGGCGAAGATGGATACGCGCGCCGACGAAGAATATGAGCGCGGCAGCAAGGCGCGCGAGGCGATCGGTCGCGGCGCAAAGCCCGAAGAGGTGATCGCCCTCGACCCCGAAACCGGCTTCAGCTACGCCAAGCACGCGGCTTCGCTCGCCAAGGATAAGCGCGAAGAAATCGCGCGCCGGGCCGACGACGTGGGCAGCGCTGCAATCTATCTTTCGCAACTCCCCGAACAGCAGATGGCGCAGCAGTGGGATGCCGTGATCGATCGCCTTGTCGGCAGCGGCTACACCGATCTTGCGGCGTACAAGGGCAAGCCCAATCGCGCCGCCTTGGGGCCGATCATTGCCGCGTCTCAGGAGGCTGTGAAGGCATATTTGCAGCAGAAGAATGCGGCGGATGATGATCGCCGGGCTGACGCACAGTTAGGTGTGTCGCGGGGTAATCTGGCAGTGGCCCAGGGTAACCTATCCGCCCGCCGGGAGGCTATCGGCGCGGTCAAGGGCGGCCTCGTCAATACACCGACAAAGCAAATCCTCATGGATCTAGGGCTGGGCAACTAATGGCTGCGCAAACGAATCCAGAACTGGAAGGACTTCAGGAGATCGAGCGCCGCATGCTTGCGGGCGATCCTGAAATCACGCCGGATATCGCCGCGAAGGTCAAGGCGAAACTTGGCGCTTACCGCCTTCAGGGTGAAACGAAGCCGCTCGGCACCCCCATTCCAGAAGCGTCCGCGAAGGGCTTCGAAAGCCAGCTTGGCATTTACGGTACAATGAAGCGGTCAGCGGGCGGCTTTCAGGACGCCTATGCGGGAAATACCATTACGGGCGGCCTAGAGAACACAGCACAGGGTTTGTTCGGCACCGGAACGCGGGGACAGCGCGACTG
>Ga0172380_10001302_pt1 | contig 43127 bp, 60 predicted proteins | sample Leawe162metaG_FD_119747 | JGI IMG/M metagenome (GOLD analysis project Ga0172380, IMG submission 119747) | Leachate microbial communities from a municipal landfill in Southern Ontario, Canada - Leachate well 162 metaG | ecosystem: Engineered > Solid waste > Landfill > Unclassified | place...
ACTCTTCCTAAGCATGGATTTAAAATTGGTAGTCAGTATTATGGACGAGATATTCGAGAGATGTTTATTCCTCGCCCCGGATATGTTTTGATAGAAGGAGATTTATCTCAGGCGGAAGCTCGGGCGGTTGCAGTAATGGCGGAAGATTATGAACTAGTTAAGGCATTTGATGTTTATCCTGGGGTACATAAACTAACCGCATCATGGATCTATGATTGTAAACCTGAGGATATTCAAAAGGGGACTAATGAATATCATATGGGAAAGACCGTTCGTCATGCTGGAAATAACAATATGAAAGAATGGACTCTCTCTGAACAAACTCATATTTCTATTACCGCCGCGCGGGAACTTTTAGAGAAATTTCATAGAAAATCCCCTAATATTCGTGGAATTTTCCATAAAGAGATCAGAGATATTGTTAGGCAAACTCGTCAGCTTGTAACTCCATTTGGACGCAAAAGGGATTTCTTTTCAAAATTAGATGAGAATTTGTATAACCAGGCGATTGGCTATATTCAACAATCAGCTATTTCAGATCAAATTAAATTTGCAATGCTTAGGGTAGAGGCTCGTTTACCGTGGGTAGAATTTATTTACGAAGGTCATGATTCTGCAATGTCTGAAGTACCTGAAAATAAGATTGATGAGTATTGTAGTGTTTATACTGAGGAAACTCAGAAACCAATTAATTTTTCAAGATGTAGTTTATCTAGGGATTATGATTTATTAATTCCTGTAGAGTTAGAAATAAGTGGTACAAATTGGAACGAAATGAGACCATATAAAAAATGAAAGCTCTGACTCATGAAGTTGTAGATGCCACAGAATTTCCAATGGAATGTGAAAGATTACCAAGAGGATCACTGAGTGAATTGATTGAGATCGTACATCATTTACCTTCAAATAAAGCCGTGCGGTTTATTATAGAAGGTAGTGTATTACATATTACACAACATCTTAGAAATGCGGCAACGAGAAAGGGATATAAGATCTCAATTGCAATAAGAGCTAATTATATCTATATAGGCAAAGGATAATGGAAATCTCACTTTCATCTCTTTCTATAATTTTAATTATCTTAATTTTTATTTTTTCATTCATTTTACTTCGTGAATCGGATTATTAATGACATTTGTAGATAGGTTCATAGCTTATAATACAGAAGCGGAATCTCCTACTTCATTTTGGCGTTGGGCTGGATATGCTTGTGTTGGAGCGGTTCTAAGAGATAATATTTACTTTGAACATGGTATTAAAAGAACGTATCCTAATATTTATGTAGTTTTATTAGCTGATTCAGCGGAGCATAGAAAATCAGTACCGCTCGAACAGGTTTCTAATTTATTACATGAGATAAAAAATACTAAGATTATTCAAGGTAGAACATCAATTCAAGCAGTTATTACAGATTTGGCCAATTCTGAAATGAACCCGCGGACGGGGGAGATGATTAAAGGAGGATCATGTATTTTATGCGCTGGTGAATTATCAGCATTTTTCGTGGATGATCCACAATCTATCCGTATTTTAACAGATCTTTATGACTTTAAAAAGGAATATGTAATGTCATTAAAAGGATCTGGTAAAAGTACGGTTAAGAATGTGTGTTTATCTATGTTAGCCGCGTCAAATGAAACACTTCTGAAAGAGGTTTATACCAACAAAGCTGTTTATGGAGGTCTATTAGGTCGAACTTTTTTCATAAAGCCCGATGAATTTAGACCAGGTAATTCTCTTTTAAAAGTAGATATGTCGCGCTACGATATTAAACCTCTCGTTAGTATTCTAAGAGATATATCTGGTATGCGCGGTGTAGTTACAATTACAGATGATGCAGTTAAACTTTATGATACATGGTATTTATCGCTTAGAAAATCCTACCAAAATAAAAAGGATAGAACTGGAGTATTGGGAAGAATACACACTGGAGTATTAAAAATATCGATGATTATCGCCGCGGCGGAGTTTAGGTCAACTGAAATAACAAAGGAGTGCGTTGATAAATCGATTGATGAATGTTCAAAATTATTAGTTAATTATGAGGAGTACGCATCGAGTATGGGAAATTCAAACGTAGCACAAATTGGAAGTATTCTATTAGCAGAGTTGTGGAAGAGTCCCAATAAGACAATTTCTCGTAAAGAGTTATTGTTAAAATATTGGGTTGATTTCACAGCTAAAGATCTAGATGAATTGATTTCAACTTTAGAACAAGCGGGAATGATTAAGACCATTCTCGATGGAAATGAGTGTACTTACAAAATGACAGACAAATGTCAGAAAGTATTTTCAGAACAGGTGAAATAATGGAAAAAGATTTTCACGGTGAATGGATATTGAGAAATGGAATGAAAGCAACTATAGGAGATAAGATTGGAGATGAGTGGCGGGGTAGAATTATAGATTTAAATCAACCCCACCACTGGGACAAGAATGGCAATTCTTATAAACCAGATTATGATTTATGTGAGCGACGGAGATCTCTAGAACAAAAATGGTAACTGAATTTAAAGAAACTTCAATATGTAAATGGGATATATGGTTACTAAGATATATGAAAAATATGGAAGAATTTGATAGACTTAATTTTAGAAAATCTGATTGGTTTCGTAAATATGTTAATCGCCATCCTATTTTACTGAAATGCCAGGATCTGCTTCACTAAACTGGGGCATATTTATTCTACCATTATTTATAGTTCCTTCACCAAGTTCTGTACCATTAGGAGCTAATAAAGTAACCTGTAAGCCCTTAAGTCCAATGAATAACTCTTTAGATAATCTCTTAGCTGCCGGAGACTCAGGGGGAAGTTTCATTAAATCCGCCGCAATCTTAGCAACTTTGGGATTATTTAATACAGCTTTAGAAAATTTATTCAAACCAATAAGAGCACCACCCAAAGCTAGAGCAGACTGTGCTCCAGTAGGTAAATCTGTTTTAGCTCCAACTGCCATTCCTACTATTGCGGGGGTTAAATATAAACTAGCACTTGCCGCTCTAATTCCTAAAGCTGTTAATCCTTGCATAGAAGCATTAGGATCTACATGTTGAATAGTAGAGAAAAGATCTCCAATCGCCGAACGTTCTTCTGTAGAAAATACTTTTTTTACAAAGGGACTAGTAGTATAAGTTGCAAATGAATCTTTAGGTATATTTCTACTAACTTTACCTTCTGATTTATATGCTGATTCAAATATATCCGAAAGATAATTTGCTGCTAGTAATTTTCTAGCCGGTTCTCTATCGTCCGGTCGCAATCCTTTAAAAAGAAGATCAATTTCTTGTGGATCTTTTAGAGATTGAAAATATTTAATTGTATTGATTTTACCTGCTAGTAAATCGGATACAACTGGTAGTTCTTCAAAAGATGTTTTATATCTAACTGTGAGGGAATTACGTTTTTCTAATGCTTTCAATGCTTCTGCACTACCATTTCGCCAGTTGCCCACGGAATTTTTGATATCCTCATCTACCAATTTCCATAATCCTTGAGTTTTACCTTCCACTCTATTAGGAAATGTATGCTGAAATCCTTTACTTCCTAAAACACTTTTTAATTCTAATGCTTCTGATATACTAATTGGTCCGTTAGTTCCCATAATATCAATAACTTTTTTATAATATGGTTTATCAGCCTCAGCAACAGTATTCATACTAAAATCTTTAATAGACTCCATATATCTTCTCATTTCATCTTTAGAGCGAGATAGATATATAGGACCAGAAACTCCATTAGAGATTGGTTGTCCACTCTCATTTAGTCTAGGTCTAGTAGCATTTAATTCTCCAATATTTTTAACAATAGTATCTTTAGCTTTTACCTGCCCTTTCAAATCTTCATACCCCGCTCGGGTAAAATCCTTAAATTGTATTGCTCTACCCTCCAAACTTGTGATAGGAGTTAGGTCAGATATCTTTTTAGTAAAATCACTTTGTAAATAATTCTGTTGTTCATTAATTATTTTGCGGCTATTAAATGGAGCGGTGATATCGCTAATTACTTTTGCGGCTGGATTACCAGTTGTATCTGCAAGTCGGACTGGAAATTCAGGGTTATTCTGAATATAAGATTTAAATTCTTCAGGGACATTAGAATTAATTGCTTGAGATTTATTATTTCCTGTCAATAATCTAGCTAATTTAGTTTTAAATGGAAGTCCACTATTACCAGAGATCATATCCCGCAGCACGGTTGGAATATTGAACGCAGCATTGATTCCAGCATCTTTAAGTATAGATGGACCTACATCTCCTAGAGTTTTAGCATCCGGAGTACCAAACATCTCAGGCGCCATTGTTTGTAAAGACTGTCCAGCGGCTGATCCTGCCATTCCACCGGCAAGAGTACCTGCTAATCCCGCTCCAGGAATAGGATTTGAGGCTACACCTGTCGCCCCACCCATTGCGCCTAGAATTGCAGTTAAAGCTGGAGTTACAGCATTTCCACCAACAGGAATTCCATTTAAATTAAGATCTCTAAATTTATTTGCAATTGATTTATTAGGATCACCAAGTTGATTAGTAAGACCTTCTGCTGTATCTACATTAGGAATATAACGTAGCCAAGGAAATTTATCTAATACTTTTGTAGCGTCAGATTTATAAGGATCAACTTTAATACCTTGTGCGGTATCTAACATTGAAGGTTCTTCAGAAGGATAATTAATTGGCCCAGCGGCTGAATTAATTTCCGGTTTAGCCATCAATTGATGTTCATATAGTTTTCTAATCTGTTCATTTAAAAGAACTTCATTAGGAGCATCAATCTCATACTTACTACCTGAAATATCTACTTCATATTTAGGCATTAATTTATTCTCCTAACTTTAACCCCAGGGATAGAAATACTATCAGATTTAGGTGTATTTTTAAGTCTATTTTTAATAGCTACCTGTTGTTCTGGGGATGCACCAGAAATAATATTATTAATAGTTTTATCAATTATTTTTTCCATCTCGGCGGCTGAATTAGCATTCCAATTAAAAGGATCTACCATAGAGGGCATCCATCCCCGCATTCTAGCTGCATCTTGATTACTAAATTGTCCCCGCTCGCCACCTATAGCTTTACCAACTCTTCCTAAAGTACCTTCAATAGATTTTCTAAGAGCAGCAGCTTCAGGATCTTTAAACCTATCAATAAGACCTAATTGAGAATAACGTTTAGCTAGTCTTGTATATAGATCTACTAATGGATATGCCGCGCCTGCATCATTAACAACTTTTATATCATTAGAATTAGGAAGTTTCCATCCTTGAGCTTCTGCTTCTCCAGTTATTAATGTGCGTTGTTGAGGATTAAATCCTTCTTTAGTAAGATTTTCAATTGGTTTTGTCCAATCAAAGAATCCTCTTGTCGTAGTTTTAATTCTCTCTGGATCAATACTATTTTTATCAACTTTATTTATTTTAGCAGCAATCTTCATTTGATCAGAAGATAGTTTTGCAGCGGCCCTAACTTTTTCTCTTTCCATAGCCGCGGCATCTTTAGTTGTTTGTAATCCTGATTGACCTGAATTTTTTAATTTTTGAAGTTCTATAGCACTACTATCTTTAATAGCTTGGGTTGCAATTACTTTATCTAAATCCGATTTGAATTTAGCAGATATAGATGGTCCTTCAATTTGAGCTTTATATTGCCCCATAGCATAAGGGGTTGGGCCAGTTAAAGGTTTCTCCATATCCGCAGGCCAAATTTGTTGTCTTGACGCTGGAGTTTGCCCAGTTGGATCTGATGTATCAATTAAAGGAGTTCCAGGAATAACACCACTAGCCATTCCTTGCATTCTTTTTAACTCTAAATCAGCTTTTTGAATCATCATTCGAGATTCAGCTTCTTTAGATCTAGCATCATTCATGATCTTATCAATATTAACTCGCTGTTGACCTAGATCATATTGCTGCTGCATTTGTTCTTGCTGCTGTTGAAGTTGTTGACGTTTTAATTGTTCGTCAACCATACTTTCATGTTGTTTAATTGCAGCATCACGACCCTGGATAAATGCTTGAATTACAGGATTCAATTCCATTAGTTACCCCCACCATAAGATCCTAGAATTGCTTTCAAATAATCAGGAATAACATAATCACCATTACCACCATTAGGATTACCAAAACTACTTGCAGGTGATTGTACTCCTTGTCCATTTTTCATTTGATTTTGTGCCCACTGCCACCCAAATGTATTTGCCAAACCTTGTCCAATTCCACCAACTAATCCAGCAAGAGGAGCGCCAGGCTGAGAACCAACAGTAGTTCCATTAGAATCAGTTGTAGATTGTCCAGTAGTATTAGAATCTGAACTCCCAAAAGATTCAGATTGTCCCGAACTTAATTGACCAACTGGCAAACCTTTAAAGAAATTCATAAGATTTGTCATATCTTCATTCTGCATCTGCCGTTGAAGAATTGGAGCGGACGATCTAAGGTTGACAATATCTCCAATTCGACTACTCTCATTTGCTGCCGCACCAAAAGCACCCATTGGAGATCCTGATAACCCTCGTGCGGCGAGTTGAGCTTGGATAATCTTTTGTTTAAGATCCGCGCCAGAATTAATTTGTTTCATTCCAGCCGCGATGTATGGATCTACGTTTTGAGATTCTTGAGTCTTATTCATCAATTTCCCAAGAATATAATTCTTAATGTTTCCCTCATAGCCCCCATATTGTGGCATTGAAGAATTAACATAAGACTGATTTTGTCTCTGTTGACTAGTCGTATTCTGATTCTGATTGGTTACAGAATGTTGAGTTTGCTCTTGTTTTTGTTTAACTCGTCCGCCAAATAATCCAGCAAGTCCAGAAATTCCGGCGGTAATCAAAGGTATGGCGGCCGTCCATCCATACTGGATATTATTGTAGTCAATATTAAAGTCCATTATTTCTCCTAGTATGCAAAACAATCTAAATCTTGTGCGGTATCTGTATAATTATTTTTACCAAGAACTATACCGCCATAACCTTCAGGTAATCCAAATACGATAGAATGCTCATAATCTACTACTGGAAATACTAAATAGTTAGGATTTGGAATAAAAGATTGAGTATCAATATCCCAAATAAACTCAGTTAAAGGACTAGTATAATCAGTCGTCCGCGCGGGGGCATTAAAATCTATCTCCTCATGCACTTTTATAGACATTGGAAGATAATCAGTTGTAACATCAAATAACATTATAACACCAAAGTTCCTATAGTTTGATCGAAGCTCTCAGGAACAGACTGAGTTACTGGATATAAAGTAATTCCGGCATGATATTCAATAGTTTGCGGTGCATCTACTTTATTATATGTCTCAAATGAATTTAACAATCTTCCTAACATGGTATGAGTAGGATTTATCCATTGGCCTTCTTCTAATGTAATAAATACATCAGACATTTGAGCTTCACCAGAAATCCATTTAACTGAGTCATTAATATAACCAAGACTTTTATATCTTAAACACAAGATACGAAGAGTTTTATTTCTAGTAGCTATTTCATCTTTATAAGCATATGTTAGTACACCTTGAGTCTTCATATTGTATTTAAATGAATAACCACAAATACCATATGCAGCATCTTTCATTAATGCACCGGCGTGGATACTTTGCCATTTAACTCCATCAGGAATTACTACTAGAGCATAAGGAGTTACATACATATAATTCGTATAGAGATTACCATAGAATCTACCATAAAAATTACTATATTGATCGGCGAATGAATCTTTTTGTATTGGTTCAGTATACGAAGTATTATATATCTCTGAGTCATCCTTAGCAAATGCTACTTTAATTTCACCTTGCTGAGATAAAGTCGCGGCCGGTGGAGTTCCAATATAAAAATGACTCTTAGTATTCGATCCAGTTGGAATTTGAGAAGATAACGAATATCCTCCCCACCCAGAAGGCATTGCTCTACATTGTAAAGATACACCCATTCCCCAATTTAAGACTGTATTACCTATAAAGGGATATACTAACTCCATATAATAAATAGTATTTGGATAAGTTCCAGCGGATGTCCACTCCCGGTTTATAAATGTTCCTCCATAACCTGGATATTTACTATTAATTATGCCTGCAATAGTACGTAAAACAATTAGCTGAGATGGATGATAAGAGTCTAACATTTCAATATCATCCCAAGTCCATCCAAGCGGAGGTACCCAGGTAGAAGATTGTTTCTCAATTATTGCTTTACCCTTACCATCTATATAACTTCCTAAGCCTAAAGGTAATGGACCATTTCCAGAAAAAGCACAGTAATCTAGTGGAACCGCTTGATTATAAAGAGTATGAGGATAGAAAGAATAAAATACCTGTCTACATTTATGAGATGTTCTATTCCATCCTACATCGTAAGCTTTATTAGCAATATCATTAATTAATATATCATTATCATATACTGATCCAACGTGACTTGAAAATGTTTCTCTATCTACTCTCAACTTACACCACCCGTTACGAATGCAAGAGATCCCAGAGTACTTAAATGGGAATAATTAATCCATGAGTGATTATCAAGAGTAAATATAGAATCACCAACAACTGAACCATTTACAATCATAGCATCCCAAAGAAATCCCATAATTCTAGCTACGGTTGTTGATTGTAATCCCCAAGCACAAAAAGGTGGACTAATAATTGGGTCACCTTCGGGATATCTAGTCTGTCCCGCCACGGAATAAAATAACATTCCAAAATTACCAATGTAAGAAATATTATATACAGCTTGTGATTCCCAACTCCTAGATACTATGCCATGTAATTTACTATTCAAATGTAAATAGAAATTATTCTGTCCATATAAATGGACTAAACCATTTCTAAATGTGTCAATCGGAATAGAGATTATAGCATCAATTAGACCAATTCTTTCTTGTACAAATCTAGGTACTTGTAAGGTTGATACTATAATTCCAAGTTGATTTAATGCCGGATTTTCTCCAACAGGTAGAAACATAACTAATTGATAAGGATTAACAATAATTGTATATTTAGTACCCCAGAGATTACTTTGATTATCTTTAGTAAGAAGTTGATGAACATACATTCCATTATGAAAATCAGTCCAATCAGCATTCCCCGCTTGAACAGTAAGATTTCCATTTCCCCATTGTCCCAGTTTAATTCGTACTTTTCCACTATAATCTTCCAGAGGTAATCCAGCTCTCCAAGGAGATTGTTTTGAGATATAATCTCCTTCAGCTAATCTAGTCCAGCCGCCACGGATTAATGTTGTCTCTAATCCACTTTTTAAACCACTATAAGTAGCGCTAGAAACTTCCATAGTTACAGTATGATTAGTATAAGCGGCAATGTCGGGGCGAAGATTTTCAATCATGTTCGTTTAATCTTTAATTTAATTACTACCATGCTACCTGGATTAGTTACACCTATTTGGGTAATATTTAAATTTAAAACATCACCTTCGTAGATATTAGCTATCAAGAAATCAGATTTAGTTTGAACCTCTTCATTCCCATCTAGCATATTAAATGTAACTATTGTATCTTCCACGCCTTCATGTAATCTAGTTATAGAAAATATTAGATCTGATCCAGTAGGAGGAGATGATGCAATAGCAAAACACTTAATAAACATCCCATTAAAAGGTGAAATGTAGTAAGGGCAAACCTTATCCCCAACGATTACATTCTGATTAATTCCTACACCAAATACACAAATATCATAATCGACCGCACTAGATACATTACGATCTTGACTGGCGATACCAGCATTGGATTCTTTTGGTAGTTCTTTGCGGACGACAACATCATAATCATCTTTTGAAGGATGAACATTCGTAATTCTACGTTGATTCAAATCCCAAGTCTTCGCCTTAAACTCATTGATTGAGTTTTCAATATCGCGGAGAACTTGTTGAACATCTTCGAAGCTACGAATTATTCGCATTGATTTTATTCCAGCTAACTACCTGAGTCTTACCAGAAGTATTAACTCTAACATCTAAATCATAACGGTGAAATGGTTGCGCGGTTGGTCCTAATTCTATTCTAAAGATTGTACCTAAAATAGTCTTAGGAAGATTAATCTCATAAACATCATCCTTGCCGCCGATCACTTTTTGATATACTGTATGAATTCCATTACTAGAAGTTGAATTTGGTGACGTTGATTCCGTTTCAGATAAAATTTTAATCTTCAAATCCTCAGTCGCGGTGGGTATGAGTCTAAGTCTAATTGTAAGAAGTTTACCAATTGTATCAAATCTAAATGGTCCAATTTGATCGAATTTCTTTGCAACGGGAAGAACTTCTACTGACTCAGGTTTCAACATTTGATAGAATTCAAAGTAATTAGATCCTTTAATTTCAACCGCAAAATCCGTTCCGAATATATCTGATTCAAAATAATGAAATACAGTACCTTTAGAATTGCTATTTAAGACAGAAGATAATTGGGGTATTTTATCTACTATTGGAGTAATAGTTACATCATATCCGTTTGTATTAATCTCTAAAGGTAAAGTTCTAATTCTCTTAGGAGCCGCGACTCCAAAATTAGTCTCCGGGCTGCGGTACTCTTTCAACATATCAGGTAGAACTTCTAAATGTTGTGGAGTAATAGCTCCATAGAATTCAAACTCCTCATCAACTAAAGATTCTAATATTCCACCAATATCAATCCCAATAGTATCGACAAGAAAATAATAAGGTACGGTTCGCTTTGTTGTAGTAGAGAAATCTAAACTCGGGTACGAGACTCCATCAATTATTGGTGTAAAACGTACTTGATATCCACGGGTATTGATTTGGAATTTATAGCTAGAATGTCGTTTACGATTGGGATTACCATAGTCATTACTTGGTATAAGAAGGTATTTCGTTGGGACTGGTAATTTTTCTGATACAATCTCATTGGTATTAATTCCATAATATTCAAAAGGTCCGCCGCTCAGATATCCACCAATATCCAATCCTACAGTATCCTCAGTAAAATAATGGATATGAGTACCTTTACGATCCAAATTAATTAATGAAGTAGCTTTTGCAGCTCCATCAATATAAGGAGTAAGAGTTACATTATTTCCAAGAGTATGAATTACCAAGGGATAATTGATGAATCGTTTTCTTGAAGAAGTATTTAAATTATCATATGGAATTCTAAGCGAAGTCAATTGTTCAGGATATGCATCATACTCAAAAGTGTAATTGATAATGCGACAAGTTGTTAAAGCATACCCAATTATAATAATAGAGAATCTAAATCCAATTCCTACTATTTGAGCTATATCAATTATCTTTTCTTCAATCTCATTAAATTGATACTTACCTAATGGATAAGTAGTTCCATCCTTAATTACATAGATATCAACAGGATTATTACCTGTATCCATTGTAATTTTAAATGTGAAAGACTCTTTTCTATTTCGCGGCTGTTGATTATCGTCCGCAACAGTCTGAAAATAGATTCTTTGTCCAGTGGTTTCATCTAACAAAGTACCAGTATAGATTTCTCTAATATAAGTACCACTGCCCCAGCCATATCCCGCAAGTACAGTTCCATCCTCTTCAGTATAAAGTACAATAGGATCTGTAATGTAGGTGTACCAATAACCTTTTTTAAGATCATAAACAAAAGTCATCCGCTCGCCATTTTTAAGCGGGGCGGTGGTAAATAATCTACCTTTACCAATAGTCATAGTATAATCACCACGACCATCAGGAAGTATAGAAATACCTGAATAATTAACTACTGTGGCATCCGTGAAGAAATTATTGAGTCCGGCGGAAATCAAGGTGGAATAAGATCCATTTGTAGATCTCCATCCATCTGCTGCCATATAAAAGATTGCTCCACCTTCTGCCGCAAATTGATGACTTATAGATGGATGTGCTTCTCCAATGGATTTTGTACTAATGTTTAAAGAACCATCGGGCAGTGGTGTAAAGTCTCCAGTAATTAAATAAAAATCTCTTGTAGTCGCAAGGAGAAGAACCCCTTCAGAAAGTTTAGTTAAGAAAAGATTCTTCTCACCTTGCGCTCCCCCAACCTTAATTGTATATCTTATATCGATTGAATCTGGATTCATTATATCGCTAATGAAGACAGAAAACAATCCCATATACAAAATTCGATCATAAACTGGTTCTAGAATTCCATAAGGATCTTCCGGAATATCTATCACGGACATTAAAAATTCATTCAGTGGTTCCTGTGCAATCGCAGTAAGATCATCCATATCATCTGAGATTGCGGTCCCAAATTGATCCTGAGTAATTACTAAAACTCGATAATATTTGTCTAAGGTTCCAAGAGGATAATCTTTAAATTCTTCTGTATATGTACTCCGGCGATAGATCCAAACTTCATTCCCAGTTTGAGCATAATAATCAGGGGTAGGGGCAACAATTTCATAATGCCCATTTGTTATTGGAATAGGATCGGAAGGATCTGAAACCGGACCTTTTGAAACATATCTTCCAGAATTATATACATTTACTGCAACATACTGATAGACTCCAGTTAATTGTCCTTTAGCTCCGCCACGAAATTGTAAATCCGTTGCTACTCCAGTTATCGCCGCATTTCCCTGGAAGATAACTCTAATAGTTTTAATGTTGTACCACCACTTATCAACATTAAGTCTATTAGTAATTCCTCGGGTACTTGACCTTTTGAAATCTCCTCGGCGGCGGGAAAGTGTGGTCCAAGAATCAATTCCCTGAGAAAATTGAGAACTTTCAGCCTGTTCTAAGGTGAAGTCTTCCATTTTCCAATCAGTATAGAATTGTTCTAAACCATTATCATCTAACCAAAATTCGATACGGACCCAATCTGTAAGTTGTGAATCTGAGGTTCTGATAGACATTAAAAACATGTCATCGTCCATATTCTCAGATCTACCTTCTGTAAATGCTGTTGTATCAGTATTTAGATTAGCTATTTGAAATACAATTCTATTAGTGTCAGCCGCACTCAACGCCTGAACATAAGTAGAAGCAACAAATCCTGAACCTTCAAAACAAGTCCAATTAGACCAGGTATTTGCAATATAGATTCCTTGTTGTTCTACTCTAGTTACATCTGGGCGATCATTAGGTTTAGGTAGACCAAGACCACGAACTTCAGTAATATTATCCTTGAATCTATGACCAGGGGTACAAATAAATGTTTCACCCCAGCCAGTTCCGAATACGCAGAAATTTCCACCACCACGGCAGATTTCTTCATTTAAAGAAGTATTCATGTCCTGGCGGAAGATTTTACCATTATTAAGTGCGGTGTATCTAAATTTAGTATTTTCAGCATGGGTAGAGAATAGGGCGATTGGAAAATCCTCATAGGGGCCAGAAACAACTTTAGTACCTTTTACCAAGGACAATGCTCCATCCTTATCCAAACAAAGATTCTCCATCATCAATGGTTGAGTTACATTTCCATTAATGGGATCATTTGCAGGATTCCAGCCGCCGGTCCAATTATTGCGTGTTAGATTCATTTTTATCTCGCTACATCATTTAAATATCTGCGTAAATAAGCTAAATCCGAAGTACTCTTAAAAAGAGAAACAGCATCAGACATTACCATAGCCTCGGCGGCTGATATTAATTTATTCTCATTTAAATTAATTAAGATAGCATCATCCATTACTATTATATCAGCATCAGAATTTATAAAACTCATTACTATATTATAAACATCAGACAATGAAAGACTATCTCCATTAAGCTGTGAAATACTAAATAGTCTCTCAATGCGATCAGATAGAAACAAGAAATCAGATGCTGATCTATTTAAACTAAACGCAATTAATGTAGAATCTAAAAAAGCTAAAGTATCAATACCTACGACATTAAGAAGATGAGTAGTAGAAGATATCGCAATTGCATCAGATAAAGTAAAGAAATCAACGTCTTGTTTAGCATATCCACTTAATATATCTACAATGTCAGCCCAGTTATACATATTAGTATCATATCCTTCTTTACTGAGGATACTCTGAAATGCTACTGTATAACTAGTATAGACTAACTCTGATGGAATCCAAGATAGAGGTAATCCTGATTGATTTTCTTGGCTAAAATTAATAGCTGCATTTCCATATATAATTGCCAATGTTCCAGAACCACTATTTGGTATTTTTACCCATGCGGTAAATTCACCAGTATCGCCATCAAATGAGACTATTTTATGATCTAGATAAATTAAACTATCTATAGAAGGAGTAAAGACAATATCAAATCCACTTGTTTCATAAATCTTACCACCACTATCAATATTCTTTAATTCAGGATATACACCTGAGAATAAAAATGCAAAATTAGATACTTCAATTACTGGAGGAATATAAGTAATTACGGCTCCATATCCATAATTAGATATCATTTAAGTATCTCCTTATATATGAAAGATCGTAATTACCTGCTAAAACTGAATCAGACATCACTAAAGTATCACCTACAGATATGTTAGATAGTTCAATATTTAAACTAATTGTACCACTATCACTAAATGTTAAAGTATCATCTAACTCATAGTTATCGGATAAAGTAATTTTAACTAGATCTAGTAGACTAAAACTATCTACGCTTAATTTAGAAATAGCAAATAAGAGTAAGACTCTATCCCACATATACATAAAATCTGTAGCGGATTTATTTAAACTCCTTGTGAGATTAATTGAATCTGAGAATGAAAGAGTATCTGATGCCTGGGCGGTTAGGTTATATATTAACAAAGAAATAATCTGAGCATCAGATAGCGTAAATGAATCATTACCTTTTAAAGCAAATCCATTAATAAATATAGCCGTATCGTTAAATAAATTTAGATCGGATCCACCTAATAGTGTAAGTCCGGGGATAATAATATCTATATCATTCCAGTTATTAAGATCACTATCTCCTAATATATCGATTGGAAATCCAATATTAATTTCATCTTGTAGAGTAAAATAATCTTCTTCATATACAATATTATTCGCTTGAAGATGACCTGTTAATTGAAATCTTATTGAATCTCTATACTCAATTAAATCATTAAAAAATTGCGCAAAAGGAGATGTAAAAGAAAAGAAATCTACCTTTATAGCATCATATAGATACATTACATCTAGACCAGGATCAGTCTCTATAGCTATATCCTGACCAAAAATATATAGATTTAATGCAACTATATCATCCCATAAATTTAAATCACTAAGTACATTTAACCATGTTGGAACATAAACAAAATCTGATAAAGTAAAAGTATCAGCATGAGAAAGTTCTTGCGCGGCTGGATTTATTAGACAACTAAACTCTACAACAAATTGAGAAATATAAGCCGCAAAAGGAGAATTAACACTATTAGCATCAGACATTGACATTGTATCTGATGCAATTATATCAATTTCCAGTGTAGAAAAGAAAGTTGAGGGACTAGATTGATTATTATATTCAGTTAGAAGCCATGCAACTGGCCTAACAATATTAGAGATATGAACTTCATCAATCGATCCGTTAAAATATCTTCCTCCCGCGACTTGGTTAGAACCTAGATAACATGTTCCAAAAGTACCAGTAATATTACCCTTAGCTGCTACACTTTTATCTTGGATACCATTTATATAAGTGCGTAATCCGTCGGCGGCGGAATAAGAAAATCCAATTAAATACCAGACTCCTGTAGATAAAGCAGTTACTCCATCTCCATTACTTGCTACTTGCCCAGTTGCACAACTTACGAATACAGCTAATTTTCCAGTACTACGTAAAGATAAAGTTAAATCATAATAAGGAGTTGGATTAGCATCTTTAGAGATAATAGTAGTAAAATCAGAAAAAGATGTAGCTTTAACCCAAGCTGAGTATGTAACTGCTACATCAACTAAAGTGGCACCGGCTCCAGCATTAATATACTGAGAACTAGCAGAGGCAAGTCCTAATCCGCCATTTATTTTACCTGCCACTGAAGAAGGAGTATTAATGCCTGTACCATCATTATTATTACTAGTTGAATCTAATAGATTAGAATTACTAGGTACATGCCAAACGCCTTTAAAATTGGAATTCCAAACATTAACGATATCTTCTTGCGAAGTTGAAATTAAAGTATTACCATAGAATAAATAAATTGTAGTATTTGCTGTATGTGATAATGAAGGTATTTTTACCCAAATTACAATCTCTCCTGTAGTAGCATTATAAGATTCTACTTCATGAGATAATTTAGTTAAACCATCTACATCAGAACAAATAATGATATCATTACCATTAACTACTAATCCTCCATTAGCGATTGTTTTAAGATACCACTTAGTCTCAGAAATTAAAACAGGAAAATCAGTAAGGGTAGCACTAACTTTAGTATAATCGATAATTAGAGATTTACGATATGAATAACCATTACTATAACCAATAGTTATACTACCTAGATCAGTAAGAGTTAAAATATCGCTATACGTAATATCCATTATACTGTTATTTTAACTCCCCATTCAGACGCGTCGATATAACTTTTGGCCCAAGATCCACCAGCTGGATTAGTTAGCCATTGTTGATTAGCATTAATATAATCAGTGCCTAAGGTTAATTCTGATCCTTCATAAAAATTAGAGCCTTGTTTATTATAAAGTTTAACTTTTTTAGTCCCTGACTCTGCTTTAGCTATTGCACTTATTTGAGCTAATTTTGGAGACGACGCAACGGCAGGTACCAAGATTCCATTCTTTGAACCTATAGAACCATAATAAATATAGTTACTATCATCAGTTGGATTTTCATTTATACAAGAATATCTATCTCCGGCGGAGGGAATAAATTCAATATTTGATCCATCAGCAGAAGGTAGGTGAGTATAGATTCTTGATTCTGGTAGAATATCATTAAAGGGTGCGGCATCGGAACCATCATAAATATGGAAATTATCAATGTAGGCCATATGATTAATTCCACAGCACCCAAATTCTAAACCAATTGCATATTGATCTGCATCAGATCTAACTGTGGTATCTACTCCAGTTAATGAAAGAACATTAACGCCATCTCTATAGATATCAATAGTTCCACTTTGGTCTAAAAATACTTTCATCGTAAACCAATGCCATGAATCAGACGGCCAGGCATCAGTTTCACCAATATTGGTTCCATCACCACTTTGAATACCACCGCGGCGGGCCATTAGACCAGTATTATATCTGATTATACCAAATTGTCTATTACTATATCTATCTAAAAGACTTACCAAGGCCCCGTTGACATTATTACTCCCAGTAGAATATAGATATAGATGCATCCCAATGTAAATTGTTGTAGGACTAGCTCCAAATAATATTCTAGGTCCTACCCCAAATGCAGTTTGTAATGCGTTAAAATACCTGCCATAATTTAAATAGCCATCATTAAGATTTGATAATGCGATGGTTCCGATATTTTGAACATTCCACTTGCGTTGCATCAGCGCGGCGGTATTGTAATAATCGAAACCATCCATTATAATCATTTATTTTTTAGCCTCAATGAACATATTGTAACCATTTTCTTGTCTAGTAACAATTATATCACTTAGATCATGACCTTCTAAAACTTTCGTTATAGTTTTAGGTGTGAATCCATTGTAATGAAAGTCATAAGGTGAAGTTTGAGCACCATAAAGAACATTCATTACATTATCATCTACTACACCATTTATAATTTGTTCCGCCGCCCACTCAATCGTAGGTAGAACCATTCTTAGTTTTCCACCAATTTTGAGTACTCTTAACCATTCCGTTAGGACATCATCAAATTCCTTATGATTAAAATGTTCAAGAACATGACTAGAGAATACTAAATCAAATGTTCCAGTATCAAATGGCAAAGAACGAACGTCGCATCTATAGTCAGGATTCCATCTCTCATCAATGTCCACGCGGAGGAGATCATATTCTTGAAATTCCGCACCACGATTAATTGGTCCACATCCAATATCTAATGCCTGAAGAGTCTTTTCAGTTACTACTTTTCTCGTTGGCAGAGAATTCGCAGGAATTGAATAGGTTTTACCAGAATAGATATCAAAATGAGGACATATAATCGAAGCGTCTGCATAGATTTTATAATCCGTCTTTTCAATTACATTCTTACAAAACCACAGGTCCTCAGTCCACATGTCGGCATGATTTACACCATCTAGAAACTTATCTTCGTTTACTGTCTTAAAATAAGGTTTCTCTAGTTTGTCGAATACACTCATTCGGATTAAAGTTGCATCCATTCCGATACCTGTAATATCGAAATATTCTCCAACTTTCCAATCCCAATAAGAGCCATTTCCGTTACCGCGGAATACTAACGGGGCGGACGGTTCACACTTTGAGAAGTAAATTCCTCCAACAATTCCAAGAGTCTCATCATGTTCCATGCGGAAAATGAGTTGTCTCAAGGTGTGCGCGGGAATAACAACATCATCACCTAAGAAGAAAAGATATTTAGCCTTTAGTTTCTTAGCCTCTTCTACAATAAAATTACGAGCTTCATCTACGGGTTTTCCATATGTAGTTACAATATTAGCATTGTAATTCATCGGTGGAGTCATAGATTTAAATGCCCATGCCCACTCCAAATTTACCGGGCGGCCCAAAGTTGGGACACCAATTACTAAACCAGGTCCAGAAGCAACAAGTCTATTCATTTTATATTTAATCCTTATTATCGCGGTCTCTGATTCAAAAGATAAAGAGCATCAGATTCATCTACCAATTCACGAGTTGCGAAATTAGTATAATCTGTTAGATGCGGTTGAGCTTTTTGAGGAAGACCCAATCCACTTCTCTGATCTTCATTTGCAGCCCAATTCTCCAAACCTTGAAGATAATTTTGTCTAGCTCTGATTAGATTAGTTGATCTATAAAGTGCTGTAGCGGCTTCAGTCATAATATCAACATCATCGCTATCAGTACTATTTCGATCCAATTTATTGTAATCTTCCTGAGCTTTATCAAAAGGAAGAATATCATTAACCATTGTTACAAAGTCCATAATTTCTCCTTTTTAATTACTTACAGTATAACTAACTGCAAGAGTATTAGATGTAGTTTTGTTAATAGTTGAGAAAGTAGCTCTTCCAAGTACGGTTCCATTGGCAGAACTATTAAATAGGGCCATTTCTCCAAGTGTACTATTTCCCTCATTAGTAGCGAACGATACCTGAGCCTGCCATGAAGGAGGATTACTTGTAAGATTTGCGGTTGAGAAAGTACCGATTGCCTTTCTAGTTACTTCTGAAGCCAATGCTGTATCTGAAGTTGCTGGAGCGGCGGTCCCGGTTCCAACTCCCAGATAACTAATACTCTGGGCTGTTGCCATATCAGAACTAGCAATCTGTTGAAGTACCCATCGTCGCCCGGCGGTTACAATGGTATTTTCTTGCTTTCTGTAGTCAACTACTTCTCCTTTGGCATTCATTAGAGCAATCTCTAGACAGCCGCGGAGTTTAATCGTATCTTGCATATTTTTTCCTTATCTATAATGAACATTCTCAAAATTACTTGGTAGTTTAGGAGATTTTAAATTAGTCTCATTTGTTATACTCCTAGATCTAATCGCGTAAACCCCTGAATTGATGGATTTAAACATTGAAATTAGAAAATCATATTTTTTCTTAAAATATCTCGATGCTTGAAGATTTTGCCCTTTACCTTCTTTAGCAAATGCCTTCATCATTACATAGGCTTTTTTAGTCCGGCGGGCTATATATACTGGAATATCGCCAACACCCCAATAAGAGACAACGCATAAAGAAGAAATTCCAGCCCCGTAAACATCTCCTGTAGATAGCGTTTCGTTTGGAGTGGGATAGAATCTAATATTTTTTGAGCCAGTCGGATGTATACAATAGAATTGTGGTACACTTTCTGTTGCCTCAGATTTAACAGTCTCACTAACAACAAAACTTGCGGGGTTAAGAGAAGAGAGATCTTTAAAACTGATACCTGTTAAAGGTTGTCCTTTCCATGTAATTCGAATTATTGATCTTAAATCAGAGGGAAGAATATATGTAGATTTCCCTTTTGTAACCTCTAAAGCAGTACGGATATAAGAGCAATCAACTAAAGTTACAATATCCTCTTCAGCCTCAGTCAATAGAGAGTTTAAATAATTATCACTCCAGATCATCTTTTAAGCCCCCATCTTCTACCGGCATCTTTATTATTAACCCAGGTACTAAAATTCCCTATATCTTCAACATATTGATCTAAAGAAACTCGTGCTCTTTCCCATTCTTGTTGAGTTTCCAAAAGATCGCCTGTCGAATATTCTTCTATAGTTTTAAGATACTCATTGGGGAATTCTAGAACTGTATTTGAAGCTAAAGTAGGAGCCGCGGCTTTATAAAATACATACAAAGACTGGGCGGCTGGTTGACGAAATATTGCAATGTAACGATAGTTGACAATCCAGAAACATTCCGCCGCCCCTACACAATTTTCCCAATTAGGTCTTAATTTCTCAAGATATAATAGAGAAACCGGATCGAGCCATTGTTTTGTTACTGGATTATAAATTGCACGAACCGAAATTAAATCAGGAATTAGAGTTGCTAAATCATAATAGGTAGTTCCAGTGGTAATTATAGCAACGGAGTCTTTAACTCCCGTGAGAGCTGTAATTTCATCATAACCATCTTGAATGGAATTCTGTAGATCTATTGAGTAAAAAAATACAGAATTCTCATTCAGATTGGAACTAATTTTAGCTGCTAACTCTGCTTGTGTCATTAAAAATTTCCGTAGCTAAAACTTCTTCATACGTCTTATATTCATTATATTTGAAACATTTAATGATTGTATTATGAGGATTATTAGGTTCCTCTTTATGAAAAATTGGGCTAAATCCTAGAGTCTGTAAAGTTGGAATTAAAAAATCTGTATCCATCAAACTAACATGAAAGTCATCTTTTGAGAGTTGACGTCCAAATATTGTGGCTTTCCAATATTCTCTCTGACCTCGATAATTATCAATATAGTTTTGAGCACATTTTTTAAACTCGGGGTATGAAAGAAATAGCATTCCACCATGTACTAAAACTCGCCAAAACTCAGTTAGAATCTGATTATGTAATTTTTCATTAATATGTTCAATAGTATGGCTAAAATATATAGTCTCTACTGAATCATCTTTAAAAGGAAGACCTTTTACAATATCAATTACTTGATCAGGATTTACATTAGGATCAGAATCAATATTAATAAATCCTGGAAGTTTAGTCAATCCGCAACCAATATTAAGAAGTATCATATTAAAAACTATCCAAGCATTTCTTGTAATAGTCCTCTGTATTATCTACCCGCGGTTTAGATTCAACCAATGGTTTTTCTAATTCTTTATAGATTTCTCTATTTGATGGAGTGTAGATAGGTGGATAACCTAAATGACCACATTCAACTCCAAGATGCGCTCCAATCGTTGTCTCTGGAAAAGCTTCTTTAGCTTTAATACAGAAATATACATCTTCAGTATTAAAAGTTCCAGTGACAAAGAAAGGAGGCATCAACTTCTTCAAAAGAGATACTTTAATTAGACAACATGAAAAACCTACTGCCTCACAATCCAAAACTTGCCCATTATTATCAAAATCATTATAAAAAGTAAGTTGTTTTTCTTTATTATAATGAAAAATCATTGGATTAAAAGGATATCCACGGACAACTACATGACCCGCCGCAATGTCATAATCCATGCTTCGCAATTTACTGTATGCATCGATTGGGAGGAATACGTCATCATCTACAAACATTAGATAATCATATTCATTTTCCAATGCCACTCGCGCAGCTGTATTTCGCATTCTATCAATACTCGCCCGCGCGGGGGTAAAGAATGCAAATTCATCATTTGGAAATTGTTTAGCAAGTCTGAACCAAAATTGGCAATGGTTCGAATAAACTTGACTATCAACCGAGCTTAAGGTATTAACACCTATTAATGTTTTAGTCATATTTTTATTATATTCTGAAAGGGGAGAACAACCCGCAAAGTATATTCTCCCCTTCACTAATTTACATCATTCTTAGAAATGCCTTACAGAATCCAGTCGCGTATGATGCAACTGCGGTTACTGAGGAAGTGGAAGCTACTGAATCCAAAGAATCCAGAGTTTCACAAATTACAGCATAGGGCATAAATGCACTTGCAGCCTGAGCAGCCCCGGGATAAAATGCATTATTTACAGTATCAATTAGAAGTTGCTGTCCTACCGACATTGCGGCGGTGGAAGCATAAGCGTCGGTTGATGCCGCTCTAGTTCTAGCTCTAGCATACTTTACTTTATTACAGAATCCGAATATTTGCACCTCCCCATAATCATTTGGATTAATTGCGGCATGTGCAACTCCAAAAGCAAGTGCGGTTCCTTTTGCGGCAGTTGCAGTTACAGGAAGAACTACAGCGAGTCCATCCTGAGTTCCATTCATTACCAAAGAAACGGGATTTCCTTGGGCGATGGTTAGTGAAGATTCGGCGCTGCGGACGACCAAACTTACGGTGTCCTGTTTATTTCCAACTTGTTTAAATCTCATAAGGTTTATCTCCCTTTTAATCCTAATTTATCTCTTAGGATGCGGTTAGCGTGCGGGCGATCTTGGCAAGAACTCCCTGTTTCTTACGATTTGAACAAAGTACTTGACCCATCCAAGCCATATGTCCAACGCGAGAATCACCATTAATAGGTTTCTGGAAAGTCTTCCCGTTTTCGTCAGTCAACATAGAGAAATTGCGGTCCTTGATATAATCAACTTCAAAAAACTTCGTATTCAAGAAGATAGCAGTACCATTAGTGGTATAATTAGCAGTGTTGTTATAATAATCCGGAACCTTGTCATCGGAAACGATAATCGCCTTCTTAAACTTCGTGTTCTCAAAGGGGAACAGATTATCAGATCCGACTTGCTGATACTTCAAATAAAGTGCCTGGACAATCAGTTCCGAAGTGGTGGGATCGACAATAATCAAATTAGGCGCACCACCAACTCCAAGAGCCAATTTATTATACATTGCATCGAACTCGTTTAGAAGTCCGGTCAATGTAGTCGCGGTGGAATCTTTATTCTGATTCTGCCACCACGAAGAGGTACTCTGATTAATATTTCCAACTACAACAGAAGCAGTCGGATCATCTTGAATCAGGTGGGCGATTGGATTAATACTCAAACTTCCATTAGTTACGGAAGTGTGCGCGGTAGAAAGATATCCAGTTCCATTGCCCTGGAGAAAATGTTTAATCCAAGATTCCTGGAAACCCATTTCAGCCTGCAACAGTTTCGCCCGTACCAAATCCTTAATGCCATTACGATTTTGGATCACCTCCTTCATTGAATAAACAATCGGAATTGCCAACTGACGCCATTCGTAAACAGCCTCAGTAATTCCATCCATAGGAACGGTTGACAATTCGTCATAACCGTCATACGAATCTGCTTCTCCAAGTGCATACATCAAAGGAATAGTGAGAAACTTACCTCCTTCCTTAGCACGGTACATATCACTTTCTTTGATCTTCTTTAGAAATGGATTTGACGAACTAATGTTGTCAATCATTTCTTTCTGATAATTAGCCAAGCTCAACGTAAACAATGCGTCAAAATATTCAACATTGTTTGAAGGAGCTGAAGTACTTCCAAATGTAGCCATGTTCTATTTCCTATTTAGTTTTCCGAGTGCGATTTCGATTGCCTGATCGATAGTCTTAGAGCCTTTTGTTTCTTTAAGATTATCGGAGGAAATCCCCGCGGCGGACAATCTAGAACCAACGTCAGAACTATTATCGATCGTCTTTCTAGTACGCTCGATCTTTTTGATCTGTTGAGATTCCTCTTGTTTGGCTAGATTATATAGCCGCGTGATATATTTCTTCGTGGAGATTCCACCTGAAGGTTGAAATTCATCCATGAGTTTAGCAATTTTGGGAAATAGCTTCTTAGCCTCACCCTTGGTTTGTCTATTCAAACCATCCAACGCCTCATCAACTTCTTGTTCAAGTTTATGAGTCACTTGTTGATCGAGTTTAGTTTGAAGTCCCTTCATTTCTTCTCGAACAACTGCCTGAATCGCGGGACCAATTTTTGGAGCTAGGAATTTGTATTCTTCTCCAAGATGTTCCGCAACTACATCCAAAATCGTTTTTGTTGCTTGAGTTTGAGTTGCTCCCAATAGCCCGGCCTGTTTTGCCAATTCTTGAATAATTGGCATCGCAGTTTGCGGATTCTTCAACGCTTTATAAAGAGCCTTAGCATTCTCAATATCTGGATCAGGTTCTTCAGAGTCATCAGAATCTTCAGTGATTTCTTCAGTCTCTTCAGTATTAGAATCCTCTGTGGATTCTTCTTGTGTATCTTCAACTGTAGTTTCGTCTTTAACGTCTTCAGTCGAATCAATTTTATCGTCAGCCATTACTTTTTCCTTTTCTTAAGAATATTAACTAGTTTATTTTTGAGAATATTTACATCAAACTTCATCGGACCCATTTTTTTTACTAATTTCTTCATTATTGTCCCCCTTCAATTTGTGCGGTAGCTCCAGGTGCCATTTTCTCTACATTCTGTTGACCTTGATTTCCCTGTTGTAATTGTCCAAGAGATGTAATAAGAGAAAGTTTTTGAAGTTCCTTAATTACTCTTTCATTTCTATAATTACATCTATATGCAGTTTCTCGGATCAACATTGGAGAAAATGCAATTTGTGGAAATTGAGAGGTTAGAGAAAGAAATTCTACAAAGTTCTTTTTCTCTTCCTGGAACCGCGCGGGAGACATGGAAGTAATATCAACATCAATCCTAAAATCATAACCATCTTCTAAATCCTCAGATGTGACCCATTTGTAAGCCGCGCCTTTATCATTTACCTCACCTAACATATTCTCAGATGGATCAGTTCCCAACTTAATCCACGTTCCACTTGTAAATTTATCGCGGGCTAATAGAAGTGCCTCTCGTCCAATTGAACATACCCACTTTGCAACTTTAGAATCCTCACGCGACTCTCGTCGATTAGAATGATTTTCAATGAGTTTAGATTGAGTCGCGGTCATTCTATCTACAACTCCACGTTGATCTGCGGAAGTTGCGGATGCAATATTCATATCGTCGCGGGCGATCATGAAAGATTTATCACTTTCAGCCCCTAACGATGCGGTATCTATTGCAGAAATAGCTCCTGCTTGATTTACAGTAACTAATTCTCCATCAACATTACTTTCAAACTTTTCTTTCTCAATCTCATCAATCATCCCCTTCATTACTTGGAATTTGCGGATGAAACGTTTGCGGTGGTTCTTTAGTTGTTCGCGGGCATCATTAATCTCGTCTTGCGGAGAAACCCATTGAAAAGCAGGTGGAATAGGATAAAATCCAGAAGTACGCCTATCCCACCTAAAAGTGAAAAGAGGAATACGTGTAAACGGAGCGGACCACAATTCAACACAAGGAGAGTCAAGAAGTAAAAGTCTTTTTTGTTCTCTATTAGACCAGATATGCCAAATCTTTACTGCGTCTTCATGATTTTCATCATTACTATAAGATGATCCAGAATTATATGTAGTTCCTTCTTCAAGGCGGTCTACATTTCTAATTCCTTTCATTTTCCGCAGATCCGACATATACACCCAATCATAATACCCCACCCAATCACAGCGATGAAGATAAGAAGAGTCAATGCCACTAACTCTAAATCTGGTTGGATTAATTCGCTTGAAATAAATCTGTTCATTTTCTGGCAACTCATCCGGCTGTTTAATTATGCGATCATCTTTAGGATTTACGTTTTCCTTCTTGAATGATCTAAATAGCGGTTTACCAGCATTAGGATTTATAATCCAATCCGCCGCATAACCACATTCGACAATTCCAAAGCGGAATACCGAGTCAAGATAAGCTGCTTCAATCTCTTCTTCAAAGTGAGATCGCTCAGTTGAGATTATCGTGTTGAGCATATCTTCTTTAAGTTGTGCTGATTGAATTGCAAAACTCAAATCATAATCAGAATATCCTGGTTTCGGAGATACAATGAATTGCGGCTGGGAAAAGAGATGTGCGGCAATCTTCTCATTAATTGTAGAGTAGAAATAGTTAATTACATATGGGGCATTCTCAATATTCTGAAGTTTCCACTGAAATCCTTCATAATACTTTTCTAACATGTCACATTTAAAAAGACCTTCCCATTCTTTATAAGCGTGGTCGGCGGTGGCAAGTCTAGTTGTCCACAATGATTCTTCTTCAGGCATTTGATAATGGCCTCAGCATACTTCTTTTCTTTAATATGTCAAAATACGCAAATGATCGACGCGGCGGAATTCGTCTTGGTGCTTTTGACGGAACTCCATGCATAGCAATAAAATACCTAGTAGGATCATAAGCATGATCTGGAATCGATATTTCACGATCATCTGAATATAGGGTTTTACCATTAATATCACCGATCTTTTTTCGTCTTTGAGATTGTAATTCGGTGATTGCGTAGTGACATCCATAGGGATAATCTCTAGTTTTCTTTATAAAATAAAGTTTAGGTGCGTTAGGTTGCTTTGTAATAGGATGAGTTACATTAGGATAAATTCTAATCAATTCATTAATTCTATTTCTAGTTGCAAACTCATTATTATCCGCCGCGATCCACGAAAGGGGCGGTGCATCTATATCGGAAGTAATATATTCATCACTTACAGACCAAAATGCCCCATCTTTTTGTGCGGCTTTACGAAATATCGAGGGGTCGACATAATTTCCTGAATAAACTTCATCTCCGGAGAGATCATTTATAGCCCAGCGGTGGTCTGAGATTAGGCCATTTGGAACATAATATTCACGATAACAAATATAGATATTACCAAGAGCAGCAAACCACAAGCAGCAAGTAGGGGCAGAGTCGCCGTGATCCAAAGATCTAAACAACGAGGCCCTTTTACTAATTTGTTCGAGTAATTCATCATTTGGCTCCAATATTGATTGAGAATTTAATGTATGTATTTGAGCATCTGAAATACCCCACTCGCCGCGGTAGTATTTCTTAACCCATTCTTCATCCCGATTCAGCATTTGACTAATCGTCTCAATGTCACCTAAATTAGGATCAGTTTGAGCTTCAATCATAATATGATTAGGGAGTCTATTAACTGAATCGGGATGAAATCGTTGATAAATCCAATGAAATTGCGTATCGGGATTACATAACACTATCATGTACGTTGGAACTTTATAATTTCCAAGTGCTGTTTTAGGCCAATTTGGATTTGCATCTAAAAGATGTTGTGGTACTATTGATTTATCCCACCGCCCGATACGAGAGTCGAGAACTAAGTATATTGCCTCTGAAAGTTCTTCTGCTTGATCTAATAATACGGAGTTGATTTCTAGTCCGCGGAGGGATTGTTCGTCAAATTCGTCAAGATGCATCCACAAGATTTCGGAGTCATTTTTTAAAATCGTCTTACCCTCTTGATTATTGTGAGTCTTGATAAACTCTTGAGGACAGATTTTAAAGAATGTACGCATCGTTGTCTCACGGAGATCTTTTGCGTACTGTCGGGCGAATACCATTCGATACTTTGGGAAAGTTCCTAAAAGTCGCATTGCCTTTAAACATGCAGCATATGTCTTACCGTTGTTGAAACCTCCACTGAAACAAGTATTGCGTTCTACTAAGTTGTAGAACTGTTCTTGATACTCATTCCTAAATGTGACTTTAATATCCATTTATTTATTAATTTTAGATATATAATCTTTCATAATATTAGTAATTGAGATAGGAGAAATAGATTTAGGTAAGGCATATTTCAATTCTTCATATACAGTCATCATATTATTAGGAGAACTATCTAACATTAAAGTCTGTAGTGCAGAAGATGCATCACCTAATCCATGCTCTTCTGATTTAATTCCCCAGTTATTTAATACTTGTTCTTCAAAGGATATTTTATCATTTGATTTAGAAAATTGACCTACAAAATCAGACACATTTTTATCTGTGCTAGGATTTTTAGGAACTATAGATAATTTAGATTTTTTTCCTAAAACTCGTTTCATCTCATTTACTGCAGATTCCTCGGGGGTAAACTTAAAATGCGTTCCTTTAGTATCTCTTAGCTTAACTACTTCATTAATACTTCCACTGTCTGCTAATCCTACTACTGAATCATAACCTTGTCTCTTTAATAATTCTGCTCCGAGTCTTTCTTTCATTAATTCTTCAAGATGAACACTATGATGAACTGAAGTAGCTCCAGCATGAGAAAGAACTTGCTTTTGGACATTATTTGGTAGTTTTGCAAACTCAATCTTCCAGTTATCACCCTCACCAATTAATTTTTTAACCGCTGTTGCTAAACTACTAAATTTTTGTTCAGTAATAAAAGGATTATTTAGTTGCAAATCTTGAGTAATCTTTCGTGGACCTCCCTCGACACTATGAGGAGAATTCATATATGTTGAACCAGGATAAGTTGTAAAATGCCAAGAACCGCGAGCAGGATTAGCTTCTTCTAATGTAGCCTCACGTTGAAATCTAGTTAAATTTAGGGGAGATCGTAGGTCTATTCCCCTAACATTAGCTAATCTATCTGCAATTGCAGCATTTCTAAGTGCGCCAGGGATAATAGAAATATTCGGTGCACCGGGGGTATCTTGTAATACTGAACCATACATATCTGCATTAGAACGCATATTTAGAAGTTGATTTACTGCAGAATTACGAACTTCAGGGGGATTATTAGAAATGGTGGGTCCGGGATCTTGCGGTCGATTAGATCCCATTAAAGCATTATAGAGAATGTCTCTTAATGATGGCATTAAAATACAGTTACAATATCGTCCGCGGCTCCATTAATGATAGTGAGAATATTATTTTGGATTGTAAAATCAACACCCTCTTTTTGAAGTAGTCCATTGCGGAATACTTGAGTCGGGGTTGAAGAAATATTATAATGATTAGAGTCAATGGGAGTAATCGTTATATATGAATTAGATATATTAATGTTACTCCCATTGATCTCTAGGGTCAATTTTGAAAATTGAATAATAATCGTATCCGAGTAGTTAATAATTAGTCTCGGAGGTGACTTTATTTCCTGTACGGGCGGTTGCATTCAATTTCCTGACTATCGACCCAAGTTCGATTTTAAAAGCGTTTTCATAAAAATGTTTATGTCTGATATAATTTATAGAATGTTCAATACGATATTGTCGCATATATAATCTGTGACGACAAGTTTTACATTTACCACAATTACACATACCTACAATTTAGTTAGATTTCTTGTCCTCATATGCCACGGCGGATGGAGTTCCATCTGGATTAGATTCCGATGTTTTCTTAGCACTAATTACAGAAATAGTTCCTAGTCCAAGAATAACATATTTATTCGCGGCGGGTGGAATAAAAGGTGCCCAAATATTAAGCATTTGTGGTGCCCAAAGTACAATTTGTGCAAGCATTGATTTAAATCTAGTCATAATTATTTTTTCTCCAAAATATTTAGTTGCGCAACCATCATTTTCTAAAAACTATTATTTAGTGAAAGTAGTTTCATACGTCTTCGTCACCTTTCAAACGTCTTTGTTCTTGCTCTTCAAGATCGATCAAAAAAGGTCGTACACATATGAAGCGATATCCCATCTTTACACAATGTTCCCGCGCTCGATTAATTGCGGCAAGTAGATCTCCTTCATGAATAAACGTTTTCTGAAGTTGTGGAACTGTACCATATCTATAGTAAAGAGTCCACATTCTCGGAAGTTGTTTCGAGGAGTTGTTGGAAATAACCGGCGGCCCAGGGGTTTTATTATCCATTAAGAATTAGCTCTTTCAATTTTAAATGTAATTACTTTATCTTGATACTCACAAAAAGGAGTAGTACAAAAAAACTTTATATCTTGCGTTGTATCTTCGCGCGGCTCAAGCAAAACAGTCATATCATTTAGACATCCGCCGCAAACTGGTCTGTTAACGTATGTGACTATCATAAAATTATTGTCTCGGTATAAGAATATTCTGTTTATCGCCTTCAATTAAAAAGTTGATTTGCATCTCCTGCACGTTATCTTTGAGAACTCCGTGGAGTTTAAATGACATCTCGGCCGACCGCAACTTGATTCCGTCATCTCCAGAACAAATCGTTTCCGAAAGTGTATCTACTGTACGTTCAAGAGTTAGGCCGCGGTTATTAAGGATTTCGACTATTGAAGCTTTTTTAGGTTCTTTTACTCCAGCGAGATTCAATACTTTCTGGATAGATCCATCTGGAATTTCAACCGGCTGATCCATCGTGCGCGGCGGACTTATAACTTCCGCTGCGGAATCATAATAAAGATTGCCTTGACCCTCATCTGTAAAAGGTTTTAAAATCATATAATTCCTTAAACTATTAATCCACTCTGTGGTTATTCCCGTGGCCCTCCGGTGATATTTTAGATTTAATCCCCGCTCACGGAAACCGTGCGGATATTATTGTTGTATCTCTTTAGGGGTGAATTTTTAAGTCTATTTTTTAAGATTGCGTTCAGTTTCGGATCGAAATTCTTTAAGGTCGTCGAGTTTTGTTGAGATTTGGACAAGTCTTTCATTGACTTGTTTATCGTATTGATGTCTTTTATCACACTCATTTTGAGACTTGTCAAAATCTGTTCGGAGATGATTCAATTTCTGAAACAATACTCCGGAGCCAAAAGAAAGTACTAGAAACCCTATTGCGGAGAATTCTTTTATCAGAGTATCGTACATTCTAAATCAAAAAAATTTTCGGAGACTCTTATTTTAATCGCGGTGTCCCTAGATAAAGTGTATCATGGACCCGTTTCGAGAGTCAAATGTCTATCTCTCATGGAATCAGTGGGTTAGATTGAGTATACTCATCTTTATTGAGACTAAAAAATTATATGTATTTACTATGTACTATAATTATATTTACTTACCACGAGGGTCGATTTGGGTACATCGGGTAGCCTTCGGCAACAACAATATCAAGTATTAAACTATACATAATACATTGATACTGTATCTTTAACTACATTTAACAATGTAACATGACGTTACATATACAGTATAACATCATACAATATAGCGCAATACAGTATCAATGAATCAAGGATATAGATAGACATAAAGATGGCCCGACAAGATTTCTCTCATCGGGCCATTATTCAGAACTGAGAACTACTCAGTGTCGGAAGCGTTATCTTCCGTTTCTTCATCGTCCCCAGCTCCCTCGGCCGCAGTCGCCAAAACTTTGAGACTTTCAACAAGTGCTGGAGTGGATTTGATGAAAGCCATAATCATTGTGGTCTGCTTGGCGCGATCCTTTTCTTTGCTGTAGGGAGCCACGCCGCGGAAGTTGTTCACAAAGTCGAGAACAATCTTAGCCGACGGAATCCAATTCTGACCCTCCGCCGGAGTCAAATCTTTACGCGAATCCAAACTCAACTTGCGTCGGAGTCCGGCATTCAAGAGAGTATATAGATCCTCTTGCGATCCATTGAGCCGCTGAAGAACTTCTGGAAGGAAATCATCCTTCGGCAGCGGGGTAAACTTGACTTTCGACTCCAGACTCTCTCGCTTAAACGAGTCCAGATTGAATCCCCGGCGCTTGACTACGATCTCTTCAACTACAGGAGCCGTCTCTTCAGGCTTCGGAGCGGCGTTCGAATCGACTTCTTGAGTACTCATCACTATCTCTTTTCTAGACAGGACCAATCTATGCGGCCCTGATCTATCCTTATTATAGATGGTGCGGTGGAGGCGGTCAATAGCTATTTTCAACTATTTTTACTTTATGCGTATACTCCTCTTGACCCCAACTAGCGGCACGTGATGGGCCATCATTGATTCTAAAGGACTTATCCAAATAGGCGAATAAAGAGAGAACAAACAAGATGACATGGCTAGAGGAAACTCCTTCGATGGTTCTAGCACGTCTCAGACATGGCGATCGCGGGCTATCTGAAGACCTGTAACGAGTTAATCATCCTATGGGTGTGGTGTACCTCTCTGGAGCAGCAAGTGGGCCTGTAAGGTGTTGATTCAAGGGTAGTTAGAGATGGCTTTGTGCTGTATTTATATATGTAGTAATATATATAGGATATAAAATAACTCGTTTAAAATCAACACGTTAGCACGATCCCTGCCCATCGTAGCACACCCATCATACCCCCTTAGGCGAGAAAGTCTCTATCTCTATGATAACAAACGGCAAATACCTCTTGACACGTGCTCCAGACGTGCTATACTCATCACATGGCTACCCACCGCCCCTGCCGCTCCGAGGTCTCCACGACCACCGCGACCGGACTCAAGGCCACCAAAACAAACTAATTCCATGACTAAATACTTTGCAAAACTAACATCGGGTACTGAAGTCTGGTTATGGGAACACGAACTATTCATCTATGACATTGAATGTCTAATCAAGATTCAATTCATAGACTTCGCATACCACGCATAGGAAACAATATGGATTCAGAACCAAAAGATACCCCATTCGAGCCAGAACCACTTGACGACCCATTCAAGAAAATGAAAATGGAACTATTTACCCTCCGCGCGGCTATTGGTATTTCACAATTAGATTCGCCGGAGGAGCAACGACGAAAACTAACTCTTATCAATGCAATCAGATTAGCTCAATTTCCACTTCATGGCTCCGACCACGAATGGAACCGCCGCGACTCCCTTGCCAACATCCCATTTCTCATTGAAAATCTACCAATTGAACTTCTCGAAGATTGGGTAGAGATAAACTCTATGGCCGTGGCCAATGTCTCAGCCTATCTCAAGGGTTCCGCTCTAACAATTCAGGCCCGTAGGAAACAAAAATCGAAAGAAGAAGAAGAGAAAGCCAATGTCCAAAAAGAGAAAGTTCAGAGATCTCAACCTGCCGCCCGCGTTCAACTTTCAGAGGATAAGAAAATTGATAAAGCCCTGAAGAACTTCATGAAGTTAGGAATGACCGAACAAAAAGCTAGAGAGTTCTTAGCTCAGTCCATGAAATTTCAAGTTGAGGAATAACACAATGAGTTACTATTTACAAATTTTCGGATTCGATGACAACGACAAACAAAGGTGGATAACTGCGCTCCATCTTAACTCCGGAGTAATTGCGCTTGATGTACAAAAATTACTCCTTGAAGATAAACCTGAACTGAAAATTAGAATTCTGGAACAACCCAAAAGAGAGAACAATGAAAACCAAACATAACTTCGCCTTCCTAGGTCCAAAACAATTAGACCTAGTAATCTCCTACACAACTAAGATTGATTCATATGGACGTATTGTTTACGCCTATAAGAATTGGTCAATACCATGTCCGCCGCGACTCTGGAATTTCCTGTTCAACTAACCGAAACGGATAATCCATGCCTTAATCTCTTTCGCACGAGAGATTAAGAGATTGATTATATGAAACTAATAAACAACTATCCAATTTACCTTGCGCCGACTCTATCTGATATTGAAGAGTTAGGGAAGGATCATTGGGATACACTACGAATTTTAGTCGTCAATGAAATCAAGTCAAAAGTATGTCCGTATCCTGAAACGCTAGTAATAGCTTCTGGATATGGCAATACTCACAATAATTTAATCCAGGTCGCCAGAACATTCTATGCAACTCTAGGTTATCGACATATATTCAGCGATGACTATATCGCATTCCACGTTCTGAAAGTAGCATACTTCAATGTTGATTCAGTATGCTCAACAAGAGATTGCCAACAAATGTTTCCAAGTAGAGCATTTCAGAAATTCTTTAATCCGGACCACGCCGCTATTTTGACTATGATGTTTGAACTACGAGGATTAAAGGTTCTATGAAACTCTCACATCAATGTCCATACTGTGACCGCGTCGTTGAGATCATTTCTGAACAGCAATCAATGGGACTCTACTTGTATAAGTATGATTGTGGACACTCTGAGTTCCGTAAGAAACTAGAATTCAAAGATACCACCTACTCTAATCTCGATGGAACTAAAGAAGCCTATCAATTTCAGATTGATGGTATCAATTTCGCCGCCCGGACTAATTTCCGATGCATCATTGCAGATGAAATGGGATTAGGCAAGACTATACAATCGCTACTTGCGGTACGTAACGCCAAGTTATTCCCTTGTGTTGTATTGGTCCGCGCCAGCACTATTTACCAGTGGATTAAAGAAATTCAGAATTGGGCGTCCAATCATCCGCTGAGTGTATATCCAGTGACAGGAACCGCAATTCCACCAATTGCCGGATTTGACTTTTATGTTGTAAGTATGGATACCTTGTCCAGAAACAATACTTACGAGAAATTAGCTAAGTTGAAACCCAAAAGCGTAATCATAGACGAATGCCACTCATTCAAAGATGAGTCATCGAAAAGAACAACATCTCTGATTAAATTCTTTACCACCGCCGGAGACATCCCACGACTCCTCTTGTCTGGAACCCCAATCAAGAATCGTGCTAATGAGTTCTTTACTCCATTAAATCTAATCGCGCCGGACGTATTTAAATCGAAAATTAGATTCGAGCGCGATTGGTTAATTCAAGATGATAAAGGACAATACACAAGATTGAAGCCCTGGAGAATTGACGCGTTCCACGAGTTACTTTCTAAATTCTCAATCCGCCGCGAGAAGAAAGACGTCCTCACCAATCTGCCGTCGCTGAAACGTAATTACACTTTCGTAACTACATACGACCCAGATATTAAAGAACTCTATAATTCTGAGTTAGATCTATTTGAAAACTTCATGCAGAATGGAGATAAGATAGGTCCAACTGGAATTCTAGGATGGCTTGCAAAACTTCGGGGTATCACGGCAATGGGAAAGATTCCATTCGTATCGGAATACATTGCAAATTATCTTGAATCCTCAACTGAAAAGATCTGCGTGGGAATTCATCACCACTCAATGCGGGACGCACTCAAAGCAGTATTCAACTGTCTAACTCTCAGTGGTGAGGATTCGGCTCTTCAGAAAGATCAGATTGTTGAGAAATTCAGAGATGAGAATCAACTATTGGTTGCCAATATCGCTAGCGGCGGATTAGGTCTTAATCTTCAGTTTTGTGCCAACGCTTTAGTTGTTGAGCGGTACTGGAATTCCGCTGATGAAGAACAATTTGAAGGACGTTTTCATCGCAACGGACAAACTCAAGCAGTCACAATTGATTATATGATGTTAAGTGGAACTATCGATGAATGGTTTCATGATCTCGTCACTAAGAAAAAAGAAATCTTCAACGAGACAGTCAATAACTGGAATATCGAATCAGACTCAGATAGTCTAAAGGATCTAGCATGGCAGACGATAAACAACAGACTCTAACCGGAAACGAACAACTAATTTCAAAAATTCGGAAGCTACTAGAATTGGCTTCGAGTCCAAACGAAAATGAAGCGCGACTGGCAATGGACCGCGCTCAAGAATTAATGGCCAAGTATTCTATTTCTCTAATAGATTCACCTGAAAAAGAGCAAATAGTTGAAGTAGAATATATTCCACCATTTGAAAATTCTGGAATGCGAGAGCAATTACCTTATATTACTAACTTAATTGCTAAGATTTTTAATTGTGTTGTTATAGCACATGGAAATAAACCATCTATCATTGGATTTGAATCTAATATAAAAGTAGCAACATACTCATTAGATTGTATTCTCAATCAGTGTTGGATAGATTTTATACACCGCACGGACAAATCTTTCAATAGTTATTTCTCTTTTTGGTTAGGTGTTCGACGAGCACTAGTTGAAAGATTTCATATTATGACTTCTAATGAAGTTGGAATTGTTGTATTCAACCAAGCAGAAGACTTTCTAAAAAAGAAATACACCAATTTAATAAAAGATCGAGGAAGTAAAGTATCTGGAGATATTTTAGAAGGATATCGAAGTGGTCTGACCGCCCAGATGCGTCCGGCGGTAGAAACTAAACTTAGAGGAAACTTACTAAAATGAAATTAACAATTCACTGGCTAGGACTATTGATTCTAGTTCTTGGATTTTGGAAGATAGTCGTTGGAATATTCTATATCTTTGGAGATTAACATGGACGAGAAATTTTACATCGGTGACTCCGTTTATGGTGAGTGGACAGTCTTTGGAGAACTAAGATTATTTTTATCTAATGGGTATTTTGAAGAGCATGAAATTATTTTAGATCCTCATTGTCTAGAAGTTTTAGAAGGGATTCTAAAAACAAGACGAGATTTTATTAAAGATAAAAAGGAGAACTAAGATGGATTGGATATGTAAGAATTGTAATGAGACTAATGATGTTGAACAATCTATTTGTAAAAGATGTAAAAAATTCTTTAAACCTGAAGTTTATGTCTTTCTGAAAACTGATTGGAAATGTTTAAAATGTGGCGTAATTAATAATAAAGAAAATACTTCTTGCTGTAAATGTAATAATTATCATGTTTGGAAATGTCCTGATTGTGGAGCATTTAATCAAAGAGTATATGAAAATAATGAGTGTAATACTTGTCCAAAATGTTATTCTAAAGTAAGTTTTAAAGACACAACAACAGAGAATACTATGCCATCTAAGATGAACGACGTATTTAAGATTGAACCAGAGACTAAAACTCTCAAGACAGAAATTCGTTCAGATATTTCTCTTGAAGTCGCGGTGCGTCATGCCTATGTTTATGTTCAGGACAATGATAAAGGCCACACCAAAGTTGAATTTAAATGTGGTAATTGCTGGATTGTCGTAGCCAAATTGAAAGGATAATCATGAACGAACTTTATTATATTCAGAATAAAGGTTATGTTGGAAATTGTCTTAAATGGTGGAGAGAAGGAGGTCATGGCTATACTTGTAATCTTGACGAAGCATGGAAAGTCTCAAAAGAGAAAGCAGAAGAAATTTGTAAATCCAGACCTAAAGAAGATATTATGTGGAAAGTATCTTTTGTAGATCAAATGGCTGAAAGACATTTAACTTCTTTTAATTAATTGAAAGGATAATTATGGACCCACATGAATTAATTCGATTGTACAATGAAACAAAATTAACGAAAATTGATGAATGGGGCATGGATTTTGAGAGAGAATTTGAATCACTTTTAAAATTAATCAATACTTTCCATGTCGATATTACTGAAAAGTCTTATGAAGAAGTTATGGATGAGATATCTATTCATGTTGCATCAATATTTGAAGATGCAGAGAAATTTTTAAAAAGGAGATAAAATGACATTAACATCAACCGCCCACGTATTTACAGAAACCAAAGCAGAAATTGAATTACATACTGAAGTGAGAAGTGGTTCATATAGAACTATAGACTATCTAGATATTGGAGATTTAACTCTAATTTTTAGAGATATCACATTTTTTGGGTTTTTAGAATTTCTTACTTCTCTAAAATCCAAAGAATCAAATCTAAGTTATAACGATATTAAAAATAAAGATAAAAAACCCTTAGGAGAACATTCAGTAGATTATATTGCACCGCAATTTATCGAAACTCTTTCAGATGAGATAAAAGATGAGTCAATTTAACTTAGTTTTGGATTCCAGTCAAATAGTAGCCTTCTTGGAATGTCCACAAAAATGGGTATTCCAATATCAGAAGAATCTTGAGTTGAAAGAACAGCAACATCAAGGTTTCAATAAAGGCACTATTGTTCATGGAATGTTGGAAAGATACTATAAACATATCCACGAGTCATGGCCGACCGCCCAGGCGATTGTTTTGGCCAAAGTAAGAGACGAGCGAAAAGAATTAGATATTGACGACGATACGTTTAATCTTCTTCTTAACCGTTTCATTAATTACACCAGCAGATATCAAGATGACTTACTTCCTGTTGAACACAATGGAAAATTGGTTATCGAATCCGGTTTCTCCTATCCAGTTATCAATAATGATAGATTCTTATTTATCCTTGAAGGTAGAATCGACATCATTGCTAAATTCGATTCCTTCGTGGCTATTGTAGATCACAAAACGCAGGCACGATATCGGAGATTCTATCCATTCTCAATCCAATTTATGAATTATGCTCTGGCGATGGGTTTAAACAGAGTCATGATTAATGTAATTGGATTGCAGGAGAAATTCGATGAGAAGAATCTATTCCGCCAGCCGTTTTATTACTCTACAGAAAAGTTAGCTCAGTGGAAAAAGAAACTAGAATTAATCTTTTATCGAGTAGCCAATGCCTTGATTCTCAATTCTTATGAAAAGAATGAAGCGTCGTGCCCTGGTAAATATGGTTATCCCTGTGATTACTGTAAGATCTGTGAAGAGACTAAACCAGAGATTATTGACAACATAATCAAATTCAAGTATAAGGAACGTCCTATTTGGACTCCATGGAGCGAAGATGAATAACTACACGACTAAAGAAATCAATGACGCCACTGAAAAAATAATTGATATATCAAATGATCCAATTGTTCTTAAACAAATGAAGGAAATAATCCCAATCATTGCTCAGTCAGAAGTTTTTAAGAATTTTAGCAATAAGTGTGATGTGAACGAATTTAAATTAGTTGGAATGGCTCTTCATTTTGGTATCAATTTAGGTATCGTGATTGAACAAACTCGTCACAAAATTAAAATTTTAGATAAGGTGGTATGTATTGATTGTCAAAATGGAGTTCACGAACAATCCTCAGCCACAGTATGCGACTGTGAATGTCATAAAGGAAGTAAATTAAATGCGTAAAACAGGATATTATTGGATAAAACTTCATGATATTTCTGAATGGGAAATAGGATATTATTCAGAATCCATTAATAGATGGACTTTAAATGGTGATGAAGAAGATTATAAAGACTTTGAGATTAGCCTAATAGATGAAACGAAAATAGAGAGAAAATTTGAATCTTTTGGTATGAAAGCAACATCTATTCAACGAAAAATAGAGAGGAAATAATGGCATCTCTTAAACATCCACACATTTACAAGCGTTTAAAAAAGGATTACTACAGATGCGTTCACCCTGATTGTACTCATTTCATTCACAAGAAACTTTTGTTAGGTAAAAGAGCCGCATGTACAGATTGCGGTGGTGAGTTTATTCTTACTTATGAGAATCTCCGCCGCGCGGCTTGTAAATGTCCTATGTGTAGTAATACCAAAGAGTCTAAAATGGCTCAACTTGCATCTAGTGTAATGGAAAAGATTCTGGAAAATAATGCTATTAAAGATGCTAGACTTGGAGAACCTATAGAACCATTAGAGGAAGAACATGAGGAAATTGACGAGTCCGAGCGATAATCGTAGAAAATGGTTAGAATCTTATGGGTGGAAATACATAGGATCACGAAAGGGTAAGAGTTATATAACTTATATCTACCTTAGGGGTGACAATGTAACATTTTCTCAAACTAGAGCAATAGCATACACTCGAAAGTATTTGATGAGGCATATATGAAACGTTGTAAACTTTGTAAGAAAATAATCTGGCCTTGGCAAGATTGGGTTAAAGACTATATTTATGATCTATCTGATAGATTGCATGTAAAGTGTTATCGTGTATGGTTAAACCACAGAGATAAGACGAGGAAATATAATGAAAGCATCTGAGTTAAGACCAGAGTCAAGATTTTTCGGTATGTTCATAGGTAGATCTAAAAGTGGAAAGACCGTCGCGGAAGCATCTTTTCCTAAACCAATGATTATCTATGATGGAGATATGCGCGCGGAGGGAATTTATGCCGGCCGTAAATGGCTTCCAGAGTTAGACCAAATCGAGATTAAACGATTTCCGCCGTCCAAGGGATTTTCCGAACTTGAGAAGGAATTAGAACTCCTCAAAATTCAGATTCAAGGGAAACAATCTAACATCAAAACGATTGTAATTGATTCTATCACCTCATTGAATCGGATGTTTATTACTGATGCCCACGCCTTAGTTGATAAAGGTAGAAAAGTTGGGAACGTAAGAATGTCCGGGCCCGCGGATTATGGTTATGAGGCTGAGGCATGTTATCAAATGTTTGATTACCTCAGATCATTTCCAATCAATGTAATCGTGTCTGCACATATTGTTGATGTCTATGGTAAGATCGATCCATCTAAAGAATACTCCGACTCACAAAAGATTGGAGAAAAATTGTCCATTAGAGACAAGATTGGGGAAAACGTTCAGATCTATTTCAACGAAGTTTATCGTTTCTCAAAAGAGGAAGATATTCAAGGCAAAGTAAGACATTACGTTCAGTTTAGATCCGACATTGCCGGAACGTGTTACGCATCTCTTCCAGATGGAAAGATTGATGTCACAGGAAAGAATTTCTACGAAGAATGGAAAGGGATGATTAAAGAAAATGATTAGCCTTAAAGATCTTCGAGACATAGAAATTACTGGGATTAAGTCATCTCAGTTTCATCCGACTATACTTAAATCGGCTATGTCCGCCGCGATCGACGAATTTATTCCACGAGTTATTAAAGGTCTTGATGTAGAATTTATTGAAAAGGAGCCACGGCTATATGAAGTAAAAATTACTGGATCTATTTTAAACCCAATTCCATGGTATAATCTAGATGAAATCTTAGGAGCTATATCTACACAAGAAGTAGATCAAATCAAAATTACTTTAGGAGAAAGTAAGAATGAAGATCCTGATTGAATTGACTAAAGAATCATCTCAAGGATATGCGAATGCTAAAGAGATGCTAGACGAGATGAAAATGTGTCTCGAAGAAGAGTTGTTGTTGGATGTAGTTAAAATTGAAGAAGTGAAAGAAGAGGAAAAGTAAAATGACCATTTTGAAGATTTCTAAACAGGACATTCTCCGTCAATTGCCGGTTGAACCAAACTGGTATAACGTGACGGTTAAAAGCGTTGAAATGATTGCATCGAAAGATAAACAATCTGTCAATGCTAAGACAGGATTTGAGTTGGAGAATGGTCGTATTCTATATACAAATTTCAACTCCAAAGCAATGGGAATGGCAATTCCTTTTGTTGAAGCTGTCATGAATAAGAAGATTGAATCCGAAGATTTTGAATTTGATACCGATAAACTCATCGGCAAACAACTTCAGATCAAGGTTATCAATGGAACTTACGAAGGTCGGGTAACTAACGATATCGCTGATTATCTTCCTTTGGGAGCTACCAGAACTGAAGAGTTCTAATTAACTGGATCGTTTCCCCCGTTTCCGTTCCATTAAATCGTGTAAATGGGGACCTTAAAACATGAATATATCTATTTTTTGGTCCGATAAATTAGCTGTACCATCAAAGAATTTCGCTCGATTTCTACAAATGTTAGCAAATCGTTATATGGCTGGTCATTTGAGATATGGACCGCCGGACAAGAAAAAGAAGTATCTCACTCGATTGAAACTTGAATTGAAAGAATATGAGAGAAAAGGTAATGCTGAGAATCTTAAAAATGTCGCGGTCTATTGTGCATTAGAATTAGAATGTCCTGAGCATAAAAATCATCATGACGATTCTACAATAGATTCAGTTACAAGAGGATTAGGGTATGAATGAGATTATAGATTATTTAATTAGATGGGTAAGTGAATTACCAAAATCTAGAGAATGGCATATACATTATACCGGAAATGAAATAATAGACATATCTATATCCGATTATAAATTTAAAAATGATATTGAAGTATATATAAGTGAAATTCATTTAAATTCACTACTTCAAAGAGTTAAAAATCTAACAGAGGGAATATGAGTAATTTACATTATGTTGTAGTTGGACAAAGTATAATTATATTAGCAATTGTATGTTATATTATTATTCTTTGGCGAGATGTGGTAGGTCTAGCTAAATTAGCATCATTGTTAGATACCCGCCGCCGATGCCTTATTGATTATCGAAGATCTTTTATACTACGGCGTGGATTGCAAGAGAAGAGACGATTAGTATGATTGTTGCTAATGGACCTGATGCGGCTGAGATAATGCTGGTAGGTGATTATGCTTCAAAGACAGATGTTCAAATAGGATCTGCACTTAATAATCTTTCAGGAATTAAACAGATATTTGGTGATAATGGTTTTAATATAGATCAATGCTATAAAACATTGTATATTAAAAACGGACTATCTTATTATGGAAAAGCAAAGAAACTATTTAACAAAGCTATTTTTGACGCACTAAAGGAGCCAATTAATTATCAATCAATTCTATTCAATGAAATTAAAGAAGTTCAACCTAATGTAATTGTGCCACTCGGTGAGTTAGCTCTAAAAATACTTGCAGATGTGTCTGGAATAGAGAAATACCGCGGCTCAATTTTACCACTCAATCCTATTATTCAGTCACAATTACTTAAACCAATAAGAGTAATTCCTACCTATCCGCCGCAGCGACTCTTTGAAGATTGGTCTTGCAGAGTTATTGCCAATTTTGATATTCAGAGAATTCTTTCTTATAGATCTCGAATGGACCCATTAGTTGAGCCGGGAAATTTGTGGATCTGTAAAACTGTTGATGCCTTCCGTAGTTTTCTCAAGAGACAAAATAATCGAGAATTTGTTACTTTCGATATCGAAACTGTCGCGGGGTTCTTGACTTGTATTAGTTTCTGTTTTGACGGTAATGAGTCTATTTGTGTTCCACTAACTGATCGAGATATGGACCCTGGTAATAGGACATTGTTGTGGGCAGAAGTAAATAAAGTATTAAAATCTTCAATAGGTAAGGTTAATCAAAATATAAAATATGACTGGACAATCCTCGAAAGATTCGGGTTCAATGTTCAAAACATTATTGGCGACACGATGCTTGCGGCTCATTTACTTTACCCGGAACTTCCTAAACGGCTGGATTTTTGGACTTCGATTTATACTACGCAACCCTACTACAAAGATGAAGGAAAAGGATTCGACCCCCGCAAACACAATAAGTCTCAATATTACTTTTATAACGCAAAAGACTCCTTGGTAGCTTGGCAAATTCATAAAGCACAACAGACAGAATTAGAGGAGGCTAATCTAACCCCTTTCTACAATAACTATACTATACCATTGATGAAATTGTATAAGAAGATTGACGATCATGGTATGTTAGTTGATGTAGAAAAACGAGAATTTATTATTGCCAAGTATTTAGCCTTTGCAGATCTAAAACAACGCACGATAGAAATAATGTGCGGCCATCCAGTTAATTTAAACTCCCCCGCGCAGGTCCAGAAACTAATCTTTGAAGAACTAAAGTTTCCTAAGCGCCATAAACAGAGCGCGGA
>Ga0172380_10001303_pt1 | contig 43122 bp, 77 predicted proteins | sample Leawe162metaG_FD_119747 | JGI IMG/M metagenome (GOLD analysis project Ga0172380, IMG submission 119747) | Leachate microbial communities from a municipal landfill in Southern Ontario, Canada - Leachate well 162 metaG | ecosystem: Engineered > Solid waste > Landfill > Unclassified | place...
CCACTTCTCAAAGGCTTCGCGGATTACCCCCACCCTCACGCCTGCGGGTTGCGCGGGGCCGGAATCCTGTATGCGGGTATTCTCGATAGCGTTTGCAAACCATCCAAGCATTGTCGCATGGTCTGTAGGTGGCCTTATTTGCTCAAAAGCATCCGCCCACTTTCTGGCATCGGTTCCAACGGCGGCAAGAAAATCGCCGCAATTCATGTTTTTGTAATCAGGCTTCGGGCAATCCATCGGCGTGTCGGGGGTCATGGCTTCCATCCTTTTTCTATGCGGTCGGTAACAAGAATATGCAACGTGAACATATCCTTTGGGTCACGGCAGTAATCAATATGATATATCTTTCCTGTCCGCACTCCGCTTTCTGCATTGTATTTTATCAAGTCGCCAATCTTCGGGTACACTGACGAATGAACGCTAACAGAATAGCGGCGGCGTGATTTAAAATCATCATACCAACGGGAAAGCCAAGAGCCGTAGTTTTTCACTTGGCTAAAGGTAAAACCGTGAAGCGCATGACCCCACATTTGTTTGGTAAAGTCTATTGTATCCATCCCCTCATTCCCCTTCTGGCTTTGGCGTGTATATGCAATCCATTATCGAAACATCGAATTTGTCGCACAGAAGAAGCCTTTCTCTGCTGACATAATTCTTTTCAACACTGTGGACGCAAAGCAACAACGCTAAAAAAGCACCGACAACTAATCCTGCTAACTTATCCATCACTCACCCCCCTCATTCCCGCTGTCCTGTGTCTGGGCGGCGTTCAACTGTCTCGCGCATTGCAAGGCTTGGTCGGTCATGTCCGCTAATGACTTTCGTAAAAAATCACGCTCTTGCTCCAATGCTTCACAATATTCAGGGCTTTCATAGCGATTAGGCTGGCTATTCACCTTTGCGGGGCGAGGCGTGAGGGCTGTATTATTCCACGATACAGTTGAATGCTTCATGCGTTCATCCCACTCGACAAAATCGATTGGTTCGTTAAAGTCCTTTAACATCGTCCCGCGCCATCCGTCTGGGTCAAGAATGGTTATACGTGTCTTTCGTTGCCATTCTTCTGGCGTAAACTTCTCCCCCTCCCCCTTCCGCGTGAGAGCGGTGGATAGGGCTTGGCGGATTTCAGACATACCAGAAACAGCATCTAGGGCTAATTTCTGCATTGCTTTGTAAATTTCATCTGGTCGCAGATTTCCTCCGCATCCTTGGTCTTGTGCGGCAATAAGTTTAAACGTGTTTTCAATCTTATTCAGCACATCGGCAAGGTCGGTTTTTTCGGGTAGGGTGGTGTCGGTCATTGTTTAAACCTTTCTATAACTTCTTGTTCTGTAGGTGCGCGGCCCAATTCTTTTTCTAGCTGAACTGCTAAATAACGCGCAGTTTGGGAAGAAAGAATTAACCAATCAGGCCATAAGCGAGTACTTTTTTTGACTTCTGCGAATTGATCTTCTAACCAGCCCATCCCATCAATCCTTCTGCGTTAGTAGTTTCTCCACGTCCAACAAGGCGGCGTTGTAGCCGTGTATGTCGTCCACGCGATCACCAATTAAGGTTCTTGGATATTTCTTGCGCATCTTTTTCACTTGTGCCAACAGGCGGGCGGTGTGGGTGTATTGTGCTTTTGAGTTGTGCGACTTCTCAAGAGACGCGCAGACGATTCCGTCTTCAAGATCGTGGTGATAGGCCCATATCGTCTCAGGCATGTCTTTTTCTCGGCTGTCGGTCATTTCATCTGCCCCTTCTGTCTGCGCACATAGGTTTCATACGAAACAGGCGCGGTTGTAAAACGATTGGCCAATTCCCATTCACGGTAAAAACGTTCATGTTCTTCCTGCGTGATAAAAATATCTGGTTCTTTTATAATTTGTACTGCCATCCCCCATCACTCCTTCATGAAATCGTCGTAGGCTTTTATTGCATCGTCCATTGCTCTGTGCGTATTAAACGGAGCGCGCTTCAAACTTTTCTTTGCCATGACAAGTGCCTCCCCCATTTGCTCCACCATATCGAGAAGGGCGGGGATTTGCTTGCGGGCGGCATAATAAAAGTTAGACGCCGCTTCAGGTACGTATTCCACCCCCGTTTCGTTTTCACCCTCGTAAAAGTCATATGGTTCCTCTGGGGCCTTCAAAGCCAGTTCGCGCAGGGTCATGGGGTTTCTCCAAGGTTGGGCCATTTTTTGATAATCTCGTCAATGCCAGTGTTAATGACCCTCGAAAGACAATTCCCCAAGGGTGAGTTTTGTTTGTTTGCTAAACTTTCCAGCCTTGCGTATGTGCTTTCTGGAATTGATATGGTGAAAGTTCTAATAGGGCAGTCTGTCATCACGCTCTCCATGCTTGGGGTGGGGTTTTCAGGTAGGGCGCAATTATAATCGGATAAGCCGCGCCATTGTCTGAGTAGCTGTAGTAATACATGGTGGATTCCATTATTTTTTCCTCAATGTTGTATAAATCTTTTCCATTTTCGCTATGTCGTAATCAACTTTGAAGTTTATGATTTCGTCATAATCAAGTTTGTCGTACACGCGAATTTCACCAGCAGAATAAATAAGTTGTGAAATCATAACTTTTAATTGGCGTATTTCCTTGGCTTGGCTTTCGATTAAATGCGCCGCCCCTTCGGAAATTTCCTTAGTGTCCCTGCGGTAATCTTCCATGGTTACATAATCAACGTCCCGAATCATTCGAGTTCCCCCGCATATATCGGCGGCAAATACTGCGTGGCATCAACATCATCCTCTAGGGATAGAATGAGATTTACCAGTCCTGCGGCTTGCGCATCTGTGTAGCCATGCCCCTGCAAACTCCTATACTCCTCCATAATCGCCACACTCGCGGCGAAGAACAGCCCGATCATAAATATGCCTTGGGCGAACCAGTGGGGTTTATTTTGCATGTAGCACCTTCATCTGCCAGATCAGCAGCCTTTCTATATTCTTAAAGTCGCCCTGTAATTGCAGGGAGTGGATGATTTGTGGTGTGGTTTTCATCTTTCATACTTCCTTCTAAGGCTCATATAAAGTTGATATTCTTTCTCTTGCTCCGTGTCGTGTTTAGAGAAAGCTTCGGTAATTACGCGGTCAAGCTTCCCTGCCAATTCATCACCAAATGGGCCTTCTGACTTTTTAAACTCAGGGTAGGCTTCATCCAGAACATCCAAGGCGGCGGTTACGGCGGCGTGGATTAAATCCATGCGTTCGCCTTCTTTGATTATTTCGTCTTTCCAAGCTTCGCTTGTCATGGCTATGCTCTCCCTATAATTTCACATTGATAAACAGGGCGGGGCTGCGACCACTTATTTGAAGAAGCCGACAGCTTTTCTGCTTTGATATACAGTTGACCGCGCTTAGAAACTTTTGCCGTTTGTGTGACCTTGGCTGTCTGCGTTCCATTGGAGCCGAAAGTTACTTTGATTTGTTCGCCAATTCTCAATGCCTGAATATCAACAGGCTTTGCGCTTTGGTATTCTTTGATTTTCTGTGTCATGGTCGCCCCCTATGCCTGTGCCGCTTTAATTGCGGCGTTAATCGAAAGAACTTCGGACAACGGCATTGTTTTAAAGCCTGAGTAATAAGGGTCATTTTTTATCGCCGCGACTGCTTTTTCTGCGGTGTCATATTTCAGCGCAAGTTCTGGATAAATTGAAGTGTCCCCACGTTCATAACTTTCATGGGTGGTAAATTTTTGTATAAACGCTCCAAAGTGAGATTGAAAGCAATTCACGTATTGTTCGGGTGTCTGTTTCATAGTGTTTCTCCTTCTATGAATGTACTCTACTCCCTTTCTTACCATTGGCAAGCACTAATTTCAGATATTCTACAAATAATTTCGGGATTTTCCTTTTCCCGTTCAAATACCGCCAGACCGTAACGGGGTCTACGTGGCAGAGTTCCGCCGATTGTATGTAGTCAAGGTCATGCTTTATTAGTAAAGCCTCAAGTTGCTTGGGTGAAAAGGGTTTTTCTTTCATATTAACTCTTTCTCATATTCGGTTTAATCGGTTCAAACCCCACCCACACCCCGCGCTCGTTCAATATGGAGCGCATACAGGGGGTTGTGTCGTTGGCGGCGGTTAGGTCTATGGCGTAGCAGCTAATTACATTTGCGTAGGTCATTGTGAGCACTCCACATATCTGTCGAGTCTTGCGTTCTTGCTATGTATGTCGTATGCGCCAAGCGCAAGCATTCCAAGCATTATAACAACTATAGCCCCTGCGATAAAATTCATTTGCCTATCCATTAATCACCTCATATCCAGTGTTGTCTGCGTTTTTTCTAATCAAGCCCGAATCAATAGCCAAAAGGCACGCTGCTACTTTTTGATTTTGCTCATAATCCATGGGGCTTCCAAACCCCGCCAATGTAACGGAAAGCCAGAACGTATCTCTTGATGCTTCATCAAATTCATCATAAGAACATTTTCCACCTAGTTTTTTAACTAATTCGAACGCCATTTTAGCGGCCATAGCTTGGATTCTTTTCCCTGTATCTTCGCTCATACGTATTTCCTATTCTGCTTGTCCCATTTCATTTTTCGCACAGACATTTCCCAAGGTTTTTTAACTTCGGTGTATCCGAATTGTGTTACCCGCTCATAGCCGCATTCTGCACAAGTATATACGGCGCACTTACCGTCAAAATAATGCGTGGTTCCAAGGTCGGTCATTACATGGCCCCTGTCCTCGCTTGGTCTGTATTCCTCGTAAACAGAGAACCAGTCGTGAAACCCAAACAGGCATTTAATCTGTCTCATCGTCTTGCCCCCCATCCTATCCAAGGCACAAATACGCTATACATCCAAACGTCCTTAAGCTTGCGTGTAATCTTCACATCAAGCGGCGACCCCGCAAAACCTTCCGTGTATCGGTTGTAGGTTAGTTCGGATAGGTGATCGTCTATTCGTTCGAGCATGGGATGTCCTTCAAATTTCTATATTCTACTTCTACAAACGTGTATTCATTGGCTGCAATGTACGTCAATTTGCGCTCTACTTTTTCAAGCCAAACATATTCTTTCCCAATCCATACTGGCCGCCATGCAAACCATGTGTGCCACGATTCCTTTGGATTGACATATGGCTCTGGTTTCCATCTCATTCCAATTCACTCCACACATCGGGGGCGGCTCGTACAATGCATCTCCAAACATGCTCTACATCGTATTTATTTATTTCTGATGGGCTATATAATCCATCCGTAACGGATTCCATTGGCTCTACAGGAATACAGACATACTTCCCATCCTGTATGGCTGACGCGAGGCGAAGGGCCTTGATAATCGCAAGCTTGTCTACGTTCTGCATGGCGTCAACCGTCATGCCTGTATCGTCGGCGTCACTGAATGCGTGGCGGGCTGTTTTAAAATCGTGTGTCATGGGGTGTCCTTTGGCTCTGGTATGTCCATATACTGGTCGCACTCCCTATAACCCATCATTCGATCAAATGAATTAACTCTAGGTAGCTTTATGTTTCTGCCTGCGCTTTCTGGTTTATAAGAATACACCCGTACAAATCCTTTCGGAACATTTTTTGAGGCGTTCTCTATTGGGTTCCAGTCCGTCATTCCTTCGTCTCCGTGGGGTTGGTGAGCGAGTTATCAATCAGTTGCATGTCCCACTCCGCTCCCGCACAAAGAGGGAAGTCACTCAGGATTTCAAACCCTCGCTTGTCCGTGAAAACATCTTCCACGTCCCTGTAGCGTTTCAAAAACTCGGTAATGTTGTCTGCTAGTTGTTTTAATTCCATATCCATCTATCCTTGTTTGTTGGTGGGGTTAAAATTTAAGCGGGTGTCCGAACATGCGAGTAAGCGCAGATTCCGTCCCGTACATTTTCAGCAATACTTCCTTGATCGAAGGCTCTTGCAGTATTTTAAATTGTTCTTCCATCCCATCATCCTTCATTCGCGGGGGTTGCTTTGGCGAGGGCGGCACGTGCTTTTTGCACAGCGTTTACATGAGCGTCACCAGCTTCTTCAGGTATTCCAACGCCAACATACTGCTGGAAACCTAACAAGTCTTCCAAAGCCTCAAGCAAAGATGGGGCGTCAATATCAGTCATTGCAGCAACGTAACCAAGGTAAGTCATTTTACGGGCGGGACCGTTCTTATATCCTTTGCGATCACAGTACGCTCTTGCCATATCGTCTACAGCTTGCCAGTGAATTGGTCCCTTAGTATGTGTCATGCTCTCTCCTCCTATTGTTCCCCACAATACCACAATGGTTGCCGTTGGCAAGGGGGTTATAGAATTATTTTGCTTTTTTCTTTATCACGCCCGTAAGCGGCTATTAAAAAGGACTCTGCGCGGTTGTGGTGCTTTTTCAAATCCCAATTATGCTTGAATTGCGGAAATTGTTGTCCCGCCAGTTGCCTAGCTCCGTCCTTGTCCGCAGGGCACTTGTAATAAGCTTTCCATTCTTGTGGGCGGATATATACCAGCGGCACGGAGCAAGCCATTACAGCCATTTCTATGCGCCCTAACGTGCGCCCCATGTTAAACATGGAGGTCACGCCCTGCTTAGGCATTGCATTAACATTCTCTAAATAAGCAATGTCTGGTTTTTGAGAGCGAATGATTTCCAGCAGCTTATGGCAATCCACGGTTTTCTTTTTCTTCCCGTTTGTCGTTATTTCAAATACGGGAATGTCAAAGAGAATGGCTTCCACTCCATCATAAAACGCCAAGCTGCCTGTTAAGCCGGAGTCGATGCCGAGGATGGTTTTCATTCTGAATCCTTTACGGGAACCACAATATAAGAGGATATTTTCTTTGCCGCTATCGCGTATATTCTCGTCATAAAAGCATAGTAATCATGCGCGGCCTTTTCAGTTTCAAAAACTCTTTTAGGATATTGTGTTTTGCCGTTTTTATAAAAAACAATTAGCTTCCACTTTTTAGGTGGTTTTGTATTTTTATCTTTTATTTCCAAATCTTCTTGAAACAATTTAGCCTCCAAAAGTGACGGGCGGAGCGCAAACCCCGCCCTACACACTTCTATTAGAACTCTGACACGCTGTTTTGCACAGGTGCCGCTTGCGGGGCTGGCTGGTTAGCCACACCACCAAACTCCGCAGGGCGTGGAATCCATTTCAGGATTTTTAATTCAGGGCGGTAGTTTGTCCCGAATTTATCCTTCATTGGTGTTGCGCCTACAGCCTGAACAACTGGCAACATGCCTTTATTTGCATCACGTTCTTTTTCGTATTGCTCATAAAGATCATTAATTGCGCTGCAAGTGTGCATAGAAGCCGCAGACATTACAACCACGCCGCCAAATGCTGCTTGGCTAAACAACTCCATTTCAAAGCCGCGCTTGTGTGCGTCAGATGGTTTTGGCGCAGGTGTTTGTAAGTTTGCGTCATAGACAATATTTGGTGCTTGCCCCTCAAGGAACAAAAACCAACCAGTTTTTATCCCTTCAAAATCCGCAACAAAAGTAGGGTTTGTCACTTCCTGCTCGGCATCGTCTTTTTTGACGTACCAACGTCCGCTTTTTGCGTTGTATTTGCAGTAAGGTTTAAATTCACCAGATGATACAATATTAAGTCCCATTAGAGTTTCTCCTTTAAGAGTTAGACATTCTCAACTACAGCGCAGTTGACACGCATTTCGGCACTTGCCGGAATTTTGTTACCTTTTTTCAAATTACAGGTCGGGCAAAGAATTTGAATATTTTCAGCCGCATTTTTGCCACCCTTAGAAATAGGATAAATGTGGTCTACATGATATTTTACAGATACGTCTATCAAGCATATATTACACAATTCGTTTTGCGCTTTCTTGATCCTATCAATGTCTTCCTTGCTATATTGCCCCTCTGAGTTAAAAATTCTTGCCCTTCTTTTTGCGGTATTGGCTCTAACTTTATCTGGATTATTGCGAGCGTATGTTCGTGCGTTTTCTCTGACCTTTTCTATATTTTTTTCTCGCCAATTTTTATAATTGGAATTTATTTTTTCTCTGTTATTTTTTGCGTATTTTTTCATTAGAGACAATGCACTTTCTCTATTATTTTTATACCAGTTTTTGTAGCTTTCCTTATACAGCGCAGAGTGTTCTTTTTTGTATTGTAAATAGCAATCCACGCACATTGATTTTGCCGCGCATCGTTTTGATAAATGACCACGCTTGCACGGAATGCCTGTGAAATAATATCTTTCACCTAGTTCTTTTGCCTCTTTTCTGCTTTTCGGAATTTCCATCATATACCGTAAAATTTAAAAAGCGCGGCTTCTTCACCGTTCCAATAAAAGCTTGACGCATTGACGGGGACAAAGGCGCGAAGCATTTCCGCATCCCCTAATTTCAAAAACTTTTCCATGCGGTTCAAAATCGCCTTGCATTGGCGCAGGGATTCGCCCTCGTCATGGTTCTCCAAAAGGCTTGCTTTTTTAGGCGACACGTAAAGGAACTTCACCCCGACATTGCCCTTGGCCTTGGAATAGATGGCCTGTTGCCGCCTGTGACCATCCGACATGGTAGAAGGGATTCTAAGCGTGGTTTTAAGGTCTATGACCAAGCCAAGCTTGGGATACATAAAATCCAGATAACCTATCACGGGCAATTCCCATCCCTCGCCTTTACAGGTCAATTCAATTTTGAATTGTTCCTCCCCATCAAAGCTTGGTACGCCATACTGCTTTAATTCGGCATAGGCAATTTCAGCCATGGCGCGAATGTCGGAAACCCGTTCACGGTCTTTTTCAGATACGCCAAGCGCGTTGGATTTGTTAAATTCCTTTTCGGCTTGTGCTATGGCTTCGTCCAGCGTCATGCGCTCCAGTAGGGCGTTGGCGACAACCTTCTCCACAAGCACCCCGATTTGCGGGGCAACCCCAAACTTGAACTTGTGGCCGAAGCGATACTTTGCCAGCCACGCACCCGCGCAGTCCGCAAACATATTGAGCGAGGACGGGGACATATGATCTATGTTGTGGAGTTGCCAGCCGTTCATAGCATTTTCTCCAACTTATATTCCAGATCGTATTCAGAGCCTACGGTAGATGATGCAACGGTGCCGTCTTCTCTATGAGAATAAAGAACTCCACCGTTAATCATGTGATAGACACCCATTCCGCAATTAATAGCCTTCCAGCCACCTTTGGTTAAGAACAATTCGCCCAATTCGAAGGTCAGCATTATTCAGTCCTCATATTCGGGGGAACAAAACTTTTGCTGGTATAGAGTTTTACAAGAAAGCGAATAAACTCGGCATTCGTTCGTATGCCCGATTTTTCTTTGCCTTCTTCAAAACTATCCACTTCCATTCCCTCTAAGCGGACATTCAAAATTAATTCTTTAGTGGTCATTCTTATGCAATCCTTGTGCAATTCGTTGTTGACTTGCATAAGATAAGCGCATTATCATCCGTAAGTCAAACACTAAATTTCAGGAAAATCTATGATGAGTGAAAAAGTCGAAAATCTCCCAACGGCCAATAAACAGATCGTTAAGCAGATGTTCGATTTCCTTTATGGCGACATGGAAGATTACCGTGATGGGCGCATAGAAGTGGCTTTCGGGAACAATCCCGTTGATAACACCCCCAACGCCGCCAATAACTTTGTTTTCGACAATATCCAAGAGGCAGTTGATTTTGCCGTTCAAAAGAACAGCGAAAAACGCAATGTCTATATTGTGGGCTCCATGCTTGACCCGAACACGATTCCTTTCGGGCGTTCCAGTGATAAGGATTTTTACGCCTCCAACGTGGTCTGGTGCGATATTGACAAAGACGTTGATGTTGTCGAATTAAAGAAAAAATACGCCCATTGCCCTCCGTCTTTGGTGGTGGTTACGGCCCGCCAACCCAATGTCCGCATTCATTTGTGGTGGAAACTAAACGAGGCCATTACAGACGCGGCCACGCTCAAGGAAATCCTTACGGGGCTGCAAGAACACCTTGGCGGCGATCCTGCCGTAAAGAACCCTACAAGCCTTATGCGTCTTGGGGGGCTTATCAACTGGCAAACCCCGAAAAAGTTAGGTGAGGGGCGCGTGGTTGAATTTATCGAGGTTACAACCCCCACAAATGCCCGTCTGGCAAGTATAGAGGAACTGCTGGCCGCTTACCCTACACAAAACTTTGCCGACATAGACGCGGAATACACCCATAAGGTTGATGATTCGGTTTATGAATATAAGAAAACTGGAATATTAAATGATGTCATTGTGGATGGGCGTGAACAATATATGCACAAATTGCTCACGGCTTGCATTGCCAACCTTACGGCGGATAAAGGCGACTGGCCGAGTCCTGCCGAAGTCTTTGATGAAGCGTGGCCTACCTACATAGCAAAAGTTGGCACAAGGGGCGGCAAATCGCTTGAACAAGACGGGCGCGGCCAAAAGGCTATGCGCCAAAAGATTGCCACTAAATTGCGGGCATTTAAAGGTGGTAGGGTTGCGGGGGCCAGAACCATAGAAGAAGTCAAGGCAACCCGAAAACCCAAAGACGTGATACTTTCCCCAAAACCAGCCGTTCAAGAACAGGTAAACCCCGAAACGGGTGAAATCGGGCGGTTATACTATATCAACGCCCCTGACATTGTTTTTGAACCAGACACGCAGGATTTTGTGCAAGGCACCTTAACCAAGGGCGCAATGTCGGTTGTTTACGGCGAATCCAACTGCGGGAAAACCTTTTTTATGTCAGACCTTGCCTTTCATATCGTGCAGGGCAAGGAATGGAACGGGAAGCGGGTGGACAAGGGCAATGTGCTTTATGTCTGTATGGAGGGCGCATTCGGACTTAAAAACCGTATTACAGCCTATCGCAAGGAATACGGTGTTGATCTAAACGGCTTTCTTATTATGCCCTGCCCCGTTGATTTTACGGCAGAGCAGGACGGGGACATTAAGGAATTATTAGCCCTTTTGGAACAAGCCAAAAATGCCCTTGGGGAAATCAGCTTGATCGTTATAGACACGCTGGCACGGGCTGTCGCTGGCGGGGATGAAAACAGCGGGCAGGATATGGGTACGCTGGTTAGAAAATCGGATGTTATCAGGTCTTACACAGGGGCGCATATTTGCTTTATCCACCACTCAGGGAAGGACAAAGCAAAAGGCGCACGAGGACACTCAAGCTTACGCGCCGCAGTTGATACGGAAATAGAGATTAGCCGCATGGAAGGGGCAGATTATTCGTCTGTTAAGGTCGCCAAGCAACGCGATATGGAGCGCGGCGAAGATTCCCAATTCAAATTAAAGATGATTGAATTAGGCAAAAACAGACATGGGGAAGCTATAACTTCCTGTGTGGTTGAGCCTTACGATCTTAAAAACGATATGGTTGAGCGCATAGAAAAGAAGATAAAATCAGGGAAAACCAAGACAGCTTTTGATGCGCTTATAGAGTGCGTCGATGATAAAGGAGCAATTAAAAACAACCCTGATTTGCCCCGTGTTAAGGTCGTTATGGAGGATGATTTTAAAGAATATTTAACCAAGCGTGGCATACTTTCGGATAATCCTAACTCTGCCAAGACGCAATATAATAGGATAAGAATTGACCTTATTGAAAATGATTTGCTGATATTTAGAGACGGTTATATGTGGCCGAAACCGTGATTTTTATTTTCGTAATGTATTAAGAAATGGTAACAAAAGCCGTGTTTCTTGAGGCGTCAAAATAACATGGGACGGTAACACGGGTAACAAAAACGGTAACATGAAAACGTGAACAAAATCAAAGCGGTAACAAAATGGTAACAAGCAAGAAACACAAAAACGGTAAAAGGTAACACGGTAACACCCCCTATATAGTAAGGGTGTTACCTGTTGTTACCCGCGATTGGAGAAACATGAGAAATATAATTAAGGAAAATAAGAAAGCGTGGCCTATGACAGACAATTCAACGGCGATTGAGTATTCCATAAATCAATGGCTCGACAAGCTGGACACCAAGGCATGTGAAGTGGAATCGCGGTGGGGCGTTTCGCGTTTGGAGAGACTGGTCAGTTTTGACATGGCGCAAAAGTGGAAGCGGCAAACCGAGAAATTGAACAAGGCGATTTTGGAAAATGATTTGTTTTTAATTCCTGAGTTGGTGAATGGCACGATCAAGGGTTACGAGGCCATGGAGGCCGATGCTGTTGCCCAAGGACACAAACCGCATGATGCACCCTTGGCGTGGACGGTAGGGCTTCCCAGCGGCAAGACGCTGGCAATCGTTCGGCACCCCAAGGACGCCAGTTTGGTGAATGACCTGAAACGGGACCATGGTGATGTGGTTGTGTGGACTATAGATGAAATCGCTAATATTATTGAAAAGGAATATACCTTGGTGAATGTCGTGGCCGCGAAACCAAAAACTATGGAAGACAAAGCGTTTGATTTTACCAAGGGCGATGAGTTGCCAGATGAGTTCAAATGACAATTGCCCTCCCCCCGCAAATGGGGTAGGGTGGGGGTATCAACATCAACAAAAGGATTAACATGATTATTAAATATTACACTTCCGATCTAAGAACCGTTATCATTGATGGTGTATCTGACGTTCACATCAATTCAAATCCCGCATTCGGTGACTTTGCGCTAAAACCTTGGCAGGTGTTTAAGTTTGACGAGCCAGAAAATTGCGCTCCAACTCCCAGACCATCTAAAGTCATAACATACGCAAAAGATGGTCCATGCGTTTTGTATGTTTATAACATTGCTTACGTTTGCAATGACGATGGAAAAACCATTGAAAAGGTCGGCGCGGGGATATAGTATAACTCTACCACGCTATTTCTTTTTCTTACCAGCGTTTGGCGGACACGATAAAAACCGCCGCTTAAGTTTCTCTTGCGAAGAAAGACTAACCCCCCAACGTCAGGGTTCCATGGCGTGACTGCCGTGAAAGTGCGGTGCCTTTCTTGTGATGCCCTGCCTTACGCCTCGGCGTTGGGATGCTAGCACAGGGTATCACTGGACAGGTAAGCCGCTTGACATAGGCTGGGATGAGACGATCAACCGATGAGGTGTCCCGCGAGAAACTTCCAGCATGGGTTAGTCGCCATGTTATCTGTCCGTCTTTCCCTGCACCTTGGGCTTCGATCTCCCTTGGTCAAACGAGGGTTAAGCCCAACGGGGCTGACAGGGTGCAGGGATGGGCGGGTGCGTTGCCAGAGTGGTCTAATGGGTTAAAGGCGCAAGTAATGCTTGCACGGGCGGTTCAAATCCCCCACGCACCTAGTCCAAACAACGCAATAATATTACAAAAATACTTATTGACCCATTAGGACATTTGGCCCTATAGTTAGTCATCAACAAGGGGCAACGCCCCGCCACACAGGAGATTGAAATGACCAAAGAACAAACCCTCAGAGTTTACCAAGCCCTCGCAGAAACGGGCGAAAGACTTGCTAAAATTTCCACCCGCAAAACCTTTGACGTTTACCAAGAGCGCGAGAAAATGGAAGAAATGGTTTTTTTGCAAGAACACATGAGCAAACTTTTGGATATGGTGGAGGCGTAGTCATGACACACAAGGAACTCACAGCACATATCCGCAACCGCATTAAGGCCGCTGGCATCAAAGCTAAGGTTAGAATGATAGACGGCAACGCAGGCGCAAAGGTTATTCAGGTTAATGTTCCCGAATACGGTATGGAGTTTTCCCACGCCGAACAGCGCGAAATCCGCCTGATCGCCCAAGTTAACAAATTAACCTTAGTTCGCGGTATGGAAATTGACTTGGACCGCATGACCGATCCTCATTCGTTTGATTTTTACATGAGGGCCGCATGACACCCGATCAAATCAGACAAGTGCGCCGCGCTCTAGGGCTCTCACAGGCCGAACTCGCAAAGGTGTTGAGAATGTCACCCGATTCAGGTAGAACTATCAGACGGTGGGAAAGCGGGGAAACGCCCATAACTGGCCCAGCTTCGCTTGCATTGGAAATGCTCGCAGAAAAAACGGCCCAATGTTCACGCCCAATTCCATAATTTAACCACGGAGAGAGTGATGGAAGAATCCAGATACGAAGCATTAGATCGGTTTGTTTGGAGAACCCTTTACGCTGTTTGGGCACTTTTGGCTTTTTCGCTCGGATTGATTATTTACATGGTTCTTTAAAATGCTTACGATTGAACACATAGACCAAGCGCGGTCATATTTCATAGAATCCGAATTAAAAACTTGCGATCCATGGGTTAGACATTTATGGAATTTAGGATGGCTTTCGGATTGTTTTGTGCATAGTAAGTTTGGAGACAAGATAGGTTGGATAAAATAAACCCCTCACTTCGGGGTCAGGGGAAACCAGCGAAGCAAGGGGCTTGAGTTTGCGGTAAAGGAACAACGCTTCCAATGAACAACAAAACACAAAGTTCCTTGACTAACTAATTTCTTTAGTAGATTATTATAGAAATGGCTGGAAAACCCAAAGGATTGCCCAAGTCGGGCGGAAGAGTTGCAGGCGTAGCAAACAAAGTTACCGTCGAAGCCAAGGCTGCTATCGAGGAAGCTTTCAAGCGCATAGGCGATATTGATGCACTCGCAACATGGGCCGCTTCCAACCCTACGGATTTTTATAAACACGTATGGATCAAGATACTCCCGCTTTCAATTGCAGCCACAGTCGAGCATAGATATGCCATGAGGCTTCCGCAGCCCGTACAGAAGGCCGAGGAATGGGCGAAGTCCAACCAAGCGACAATCAACTAACCATCGTTTGGGAGCCACAGGAAGGCCCGCAAACGGCTTTAATCACTTGTCCCGTGTTCGAGGTGTTCTTTGGCGGGTCAAGGGGCGGTGGAAAAACCGATGGCATGTTGGGCGAATGGGTAAGCCATGCGGATTTGTATGGAAAAGACGCCATAGGGCTTATGGTTCGCAGAACAAGAACCGAATTATCGGAAACAATCGAACGATCAAAGACGCTTTATCTCCCCTTGGGATGGAAGTGGCACGAGCAAGACAAATACTGGCGTGCGCCAAACAACGCCCGTTTGAAATTCGCATATCTGGAAAATGACGCGGATGCCGATTCATACCAAGGCCACGCCTACACCCGTGTTTACGTAGAGGAAATCGGTAACTTTCCCCGCGAGGCACCTGTTTTAAAACTCATGGCCTCTTTGCGTTCGGCTGCTGGCGTTCCTACGGGCTTCAGGGCAACAGGCAACCCAGGCGGTGTTGGACACCAATGGGTTAAGGCGAGATACATTGACCACGCTCCGCAAGGCTGGGTGGTTACAACGCACAAATATCTTAACCCGTTCACGAAAGAATATGTTTCACGCGACAGGGTGTTTATCCCATCACGCCTGACGGACAACCAACTATTGCTCCACGGCGATCCAAACTATGTGGCAAACCTTCAAATGCAGGCTTCTCCAGAACTGGTTAGGGCATGGCTTGAGGGTGATTGGAATATAGTCGCAGGCGCGGCTTTCGAGAAGCTTTCAACCGACAAGCACATGATTCGCCCCTTCGATATTCCCAAATGGTGGACTAGGTTCACCTGTATAGATTGGGGAACTGCAAGACCGTATTCAAACGGTTGGTATGCCGTGGCGGATGAAGATGTGATTTTAAAAGGCCGCAATGGTGAGCCAGACAGGTTCATAGCCAAAAACTCTATCATTCGTTACCGTGAATTGTATGGGTGGAACGGCAAGGCCAACGAGGGGTGCAGGGAGGAAAGTTGGCAAGTCGCAGCCAAGATATTGGAGATGGAGGGCGCGGAATGCAAAACCATAAACGGAGAGCCTACAGTTATCCCCAAGGATGGGATGGAACAAGAGAAGATTGATTACCGCATAGGCGATTCCGCAATGTGGGCAGAGCATGACGGGCCTAGCGTTGAAGAGAATTTTAGAAAGAACGGGATAGTTTTGGAGCGTTCGAGAAAAGACCGTGTTGCCAACTATCTTGAAATACGTAATAGAATTTCAAACCATGACGAGCAAGAGCCATCGCTGTATGTCACTTCGAATTGTACCCATTGGTGGAGAACCGTCCCGTCATTGCAGCTTGACGCAAAGAACCCCGAGAAGGGATGGGATTCCAACATGGAAGATCACGCGGCAGATGAAACTGGCTATGCCCTTGTCTCCCGCCCCATGACATGGACCAAGACTGCCCGCACGAACTACGATTACGAAGAGGCAAGGGATAAGGCTTTTGAGGCCGAACGGGGGAAGAGTGGAAGTCGCTATTGACATAGGATTAAATTCAGGCAATATGATCGGGATTGACAAGGGGAATTGATGAGATACGACCAGATTTTAAAACTGATTGATTTGTTCAAGCCTAGAGTGATTGTGGAGATTGGAACGTGGAATGGTGAGAATGCCATTCGGATGATTAAGACCGCGCAAAAGCATAGAACGCACATAGAATACTACGGTTATGATTTATTCGAAGAAGCCACGGCTGAGACAGATCAAACCGAGTTCAATGTTAAGCCCCATAATCACGAGCATAAAGTCCGCGCCAAGATACTTGAGAACTGCCCTAATACGTTCGTATCTTTAATAAAAGGCAACACACGCGAAACCTTAAAACAAACCCCGCCACACGGGGATTTTTGCTATATAGACGGTGGGCATTCCCTTGAGACCATCGCAAGCGATTACCATTACTCTTCCCATATACCGATCATCGTGTTTGATGATTACTACATTCCTGATGACAAAGGGGTCTGTCCAGACCTATCGCTCGTGGGCTGTAACCGTCTTGTATCGGGGTTGACGGGCTGCGCGGTTCTGCCTGATGCCGACCCGATCAAGGGCGGAGGGTTAACGCAGTTGGTGGTGAGGGTATGAAACGATATGTGATGGTAAGTGGAGGTTTTGACAATTATCACGCGGGCCATGCGGATTACATTAAGGGCGCACATGAGCATGGTGAAGTGATTGTTATTCTCAATTCGGATGAATGGCTCAAGCGTAAAAAGGGCTATGTGTTTATGGACTTTGAATCCCGCAAACGGGTAATGCAATCTATCAAAGGCGTGGTTGATGTTGTTTCCGTAGACGATACTGATGGGACAGTGGTTAAGGCTATTCAAACAATCAAGGCAGAAAATACTCGCGCCAAGCTATATTTCGCCAAAGGCGGCGACCGTGGCCCCGACAATACCCCCGAAGCGGAATGGTGTGCTCATTTGGGGATTGAGATGATTTATAATTGCGGCGGGGGTAAGACACAATCTTCAAGCGAATTGGTAAGGGGCGCGAGTGAAATTCTGGCACACGGATAATATAATTTCCCGTACAGTCGCAGGGGCCTTTCGGCAATCAGGCGTGGAAGTGGATCATATCGATAACTTCACTCCCCAGCCTTCGATTTTTTACGGAATACATAGAGGCTGCGGCAATGCCATGCATTCATGCAAGCATACGGGCCATGACTATTATTATCTCGACAACGGATACTTTGACGCGGAATATGTAGACAGGTCGGGTAAAAAGGATTTGTCGGGAACATACCGCATTGTCAAGAACGGGATGCACGAGAAATATAAGGGGCCTTCCTTTCCCCTTGTTCCCAATACGATCATGGAAAAAGCCCTTCTCATTCCTCCGTCCCCTTATTCAGCTTACTTCCACAACACAACGCCCGAAGACTTCATTCAAACCATCGGCTATTGGTTTCCTGATTTGGAATTTACCGTCAGGACAAAAGCCTCCGATGTTGACATTGAATCCGATATTATGAAACATCATGTCGTCATGGCGTTTAATTCCATGGCGGTGATAAAGGCGGTTGAATTGGGTAAGCCTGTACTTGATACCAAGGGTGTGTTTCAACATGGCGTGGCACGGTATAAAATCCAAGACATTCACGATTTTTATAAAAACAAGCAATTTACATTAAACCAAATAGCGGGGGGCGAATGGACAAAATCAATGTCTACGTAGGTTTCGATTCAAGAGAAAAAATAGCCTATGACGTTTGCAAATATTCCATTGAACACCACACATTCAAAAAGCCCAAAATTATCCCACTCATCCATACGGAACTAAGAAAGCAAGGATATTTTGCAAGACCGTGGCTTACGGAGGCCGCAACGGGCAATAGATTGGATTTGATTGACGGTAGACCGTTTTCCACCGAGTTTTCACATACGCGCTTTCTGGTCCCCGCTTTGATGAAGTACAAAGGCTGGGCGTTGTTTATGGACTGCGATATGATTTTTACGGATGACATAAAAGACTTATTCGCGCTGTGTGATGACAAGTATGCGGTGATGGTTGTAAAGCACAACCACAAGCCCAAAAACTCGGAGAAGATGGACGGGCAGCAACAAACCCAATATTACCGCAAGAACTGGAGCAGCTTTATTCTTTGGAACTGCGGGCATGAATTGAACAGGCAAATCACGCCCGAGTTGGTCAATACCAAGCCAGGTTCTTGGCTGCATAAGTTCGAATGGCTTCCCGATATGTATATAGGCGCGCTCCCCATGTCCTATAACTGGATTGAGGATTCATCCCCCGCTTCCGATCTTCCATCATGTATCCACTACACTAACGGAGGCCCGTGGTTTAACGGCTATAAGGATGTTATGTATGCCGATGAATGGTGGAAATATTACACGAGATTCGTAGAGAGTGCTTCGCCTGATACGATTGTTGACACCGTGGCGGTGAAATATGAATAGTGCTTTAATCACTGGTATAGCAGGGCAGGATGGAAAATATTTATCCGACTTGCTGCTTTCCAAGGGCTATGACGTTATAGGTTTAACAAAACCACGCACGTCTATCAAGCATCTTGATCCGCGTATACAAATTGAAGTCGGTGATATAACCGATGCTTCCAATGTATCTGAAATCATAAACAGACACAGACCCGATGAGGTTTACAACCTTGCAGCCCAGACCCATGTGGGCGATTCCTTTAAAATCCCGCAAGAGACTTGCGCGGTAAATTATACGGGTTATCTCAACGTCCTCTTGTCGGCCCGCGCTATCGTTCCCCGTGCGAAGATTTATCAAGCAGGAACATCCGAAATGTACGGCTATTCAAAGGGCGTATTAAATGAAAAAACACCGTTCCAACCCATGTCACCGTACGCCATCTCCAAAGTCGCTGCATTCTGGGCGGGGGTTAACGCACGTTACGAAGCCAATCAATTTGTCTGTAACGGAATCCTCTTTAACCATGAGTCCCCTTATCGTCACCCATCCTTTGTCACCCGCAAAATCACTATGGCAGTCTCTAAAAGAGAGGTACTGGAATTAGGCAATCTCGATTCCATGAGGGATTGGGGCCACGCCAAAGACTACGTGCGCGGTATGTGGATGATGCTACAGAGGGACAAGCCCGATGATTATGTGTTGGCGACTGGCGAATCTTATAGCGTCCGTGATTTTCTACGGATGGCTTATGAAGCAATGGGTAAAGAAATTACATTCGAAGGCGAGGGTTTGGATGAAATAGGCTTGGTAGATGGCAAGGTTATGGCTAAGGTGAATAAAGCCTTTTATAGACCAAATGAATTGGGATATTTAAAGGGTGACTTTTCCAAGGCCAAAGCCATACTTGGCTGGCGTCCCACCATTGGTATTAAACAACTAGTTGAAGAGATGATTGAGAATGACCGTTAAGATAGCTGTATGCACTACTTTCCCCACGCACTATTGGGATATTTGCGCCGAAGAAATGGTGCGTTCGTTTAATGATTACTGGCCCGAAGAATGCACTTTGTTCATTGGTTTGGACCAACTGCCAGAAGGGGAATATAACGAGCTTTACGCCAAGATAGAGAAGGCCTCTAAAGCAGGGCGGGAATATTTCGTATCCAATAATTTCTCCCCAGAACAGCAGAAATTCTTGGAGAATACCAAGGATGATCTAAGCAAACCTTATCGCTTCCACGCCGCAAGATTTTCCTACAAGGTATTTGCTTTGCAGCAAGTGGCACAACACGCCTCGCAAGAGGGGTATGATTATCTTATCTGGCTTGATGCGGACGTAATAACGAAGAAAGCGATTCCTTTGGAAAAGCTGATAGAGTGGTTGCCTGATGAGGGAGATGTTATTTCATATATGGGCCGCAAAGACGCTCCGCATAGCGAGTGCGGTTTTGTCGCTTATGGTGATACAAAACAAACCATCCTTGAAGCTATGGTTTCATATTATACAAGCGGCAAGGTGTTTGAACTTGCGGGGTGGACTGACTGCGATGTAATGGACGATGTTGTTAAGGATATGCCCAAAAAGAACCTAACCGAAAACATAAACGGCTGGCACGTTCTCCCGCAGATCGAAATGGGCGAGTATTTGGAACACAGAAAGGGCAACCGCAAAGTTACGGCCAAATCCCAAGAGTCACAAAAACTAACCCAACCGCAAGGCGCAATGTCTATGAAGGATGTTCATATCAAGACAAAGAATTGCGTTGATGATGCGGTTATTCAAAACCAAATAAAAGAAAATTTAACCCTTATCAGAAAATGGGTGCAACCGCTTCCCTATAACGATGAAGAGATTGTTATTGCTTCGGCGGGGGAATCTTTAAACAGGGATGATATTCTGCCATTTTACGAAAAGGGAGTAAAGATTGTCGCGGTCAAGCACGCCATTGACCGATTGACAGAATGGGGCATCAAGCCGTGGGCGTGTATTTTGCTTGATCCTCGCCCCCATGTGGAGAAGTTTGTCCAAAAGCCTGACAGGGATGTAATCTATTTTGTGTCCTCTATGGTTCATCCTTCCGTTATCAATACCCTGTATGAGAACAAATGCAAGGTGATAGGCTATCATGCCCACGTAAACGCAGGCGAAACGGCTGTTTTAAGACCAGGTGATTACATGGTTTCGGGCGGATCGGCCACGGCGACAAGGGGTATATCATTGTTAAACGAATGTTTGGGCTTCAAGAAATTCCACTTGTTCGGCTATGATTTATGTCACTTCGGAAAGCCCGAAGCGCAAGAGATTTTGCCCGATGGCAATCCCAAATATATTGAAATTACGTTGTCGGAATTGGGATGGGGTTCCAAAGTAGCAAAAAAAACCTTCTGGACGGAAGGGCAGTTTCTAGCCCAAGCGAAAGAACTTGCTGATTTGTATAAGGGGGAAAATCCGCTTAATATAACCGTCTATGGAGATGGTATCGGCGGGTGGTCATACAAGAACTATAAGGCGTATAAGGATTGGGGCGCGAAATTCCGCGACCTTCTCAATGGCATTAGAGACAAAGGGATAAATGTAAATGAATGGGTTCGACTCAATACCTGAAAATGAATACACGGAAGAACAACCCGTTCAGGAATACGTAAACCCTGAATATAACAACCTTGCCACTTCGCTTGAGGACAAGGAATTAAAGGAAATATCGGCTAAAGTCATAAAAGACTTTGAGGATGATCTCGAATCCCGCGCTCCGTGGGAGGAAAAACATTCAAGATGGCTTAAATTGTTCCACCAAGAGGACAAGGCTGAAATGCCGCCTTGGGATGGATCAAGCGAAGAATCTATTCCTATTTTGGCCGAAGCTGTCTATCAATTCCAATCCCGATCCTATAAGGCATTTTTTCCCAATCGGTATTTTGTAGATGCTATTCCCGTGGGCAAGCCTTCCCGCCAAGCAAGGGAACGCGCCGAGCGCGTAGGCAAGCATATGTCTTATCAATTGGGTGTATTAGACAGAACTTATAAACCAAATAAGAACGAGATGTTTTTGGCGGCTGCATTACATGGTTCTGATTTTACGAAAACATACCACAGCCCGATAAAGCAAAGAACGATTATCGAGCGCGTCCGTGCTTTGGATTTGGTTGTCCCCTATGGCACGGGACCGCGCAAGATCAACGAAATCGAACGCAAAACCCAAATCAAGTTTATGTCTTTGAACGAGACAAAGGTTTTGGCGCAAACGGGATGGTTTATCAAAGAAGCCGAGCCTTGGGATGAATCGAAAAATTCCACCCTTCCGCAGCAGGCCATTGACCAATCCGAGGGTTTGATACCTAGCCAGAACATGCACACGAACGAATCCGAGTGCTGCATTTTGGAACAGCATTGCCTTTTGGACTTGGATGAAGATGGCATAGGTGAGCCGTATATCGTTTGGTTGGATAGGCAATCCCAAGAGGTTTTGCGCGTTCAAATCCGCTATGAAGTGGATGAGATGGGCATTCCTGTCGATAACAAAGAGCCTATTGAGTATTTCACTCACTACCAATTCCTGCCCAACCCCGATGGCTTCTATGGCTTGGGATTCGGCCATTTGCTAGGTCATATGAACAAAGCCTTAAACAAGCTTATTCGCATGTTCATTGACGGGAACGAATTGCACGTTATCGGAAATACAACCTCTCTTGTTTCGGAGAATTTGGGATTACCTGGCGATACGTTTGAAATCTCCATGGGCAGGGCGAATAAAATCCCCCGTTCGGTAGACGATATTAGAAAGCACTTCACCCAGCTTTCCTTTGATCCGCCTTCGGCGCAGACCTTGCAAACAATCGAGCTATTACAAGGCCACGCCGATAGACTTTCCACCAATACGGACATTCTGGCAGGCCAACCCGATAAGGTTTACCAACCTACGGCGATGCTTGCCATGATTGAGCAAGGCCTACAATTATTCTCATCGGTTCAAGAGTTTCTTGGATTTTCGATGGAAGACGAACTTGAAAAAGTTTATCGCCTGAATGCCAAATATCTCGAAGAAGATCAGTATTATCAATGGGGTGATGAGCAAATTCAGGTTACACGGGAAGATTATATGGATGACTTCCGTATTGTTCCCGTATTTGATCCCAAATACTCCACAAGATCGGCCAAACTAGCCAAAGCCGAGGCCGTATTGACTTTCATCATGCAAAACCCGCTTACCATGCAGGATGGGGAATCTATTTACATAGCTTCAAAGGATTATCTGGAAGCCTTGGATGCAGAAGATATAGATTTGTTGCTGAAAAAACCACAAGACCAAAGGCCAGTAAGAATAGACGATCAAAATCTGGAAAATACCTACTTCCTGATGCCGCCTGAAAAGCGTCCTTTGTTCGATGTATTCCCAGATCAAGATCACATAGCCCATATTCAAATGATTGATAAATTCATGGGTTGGTTGGATCAATCCCAGCCTTTATTGGTGCCGAATTTACCAGGCGGCGATCCGTCTGTTTCAAGATTGCTTTCCACGATGAGTGACGAGCAAAAGAGTGAATTAACCGCCAATCTTATACGCCATAGAACTTTGCACATGGCCTATATGTTTGGGCAAATGAACGGAGTGATGGATGAGCAAGGAAATCCCCTTGGACAAGGAGGAACTGAAGATATGGCGCAGGCGGGAGATGACAGTCAGGGTGTGGAAGGTATTATGCAACTCCTACGATCCCAAGGCATGGATGAATTGTCCGATGGAGAAAGTGGAATACCACAGGGGGCAGGCGGAATTGATGGAACGCCTCCATCATCTCTTCGATGAGGGTAAGGCAAGCGAAGATTGAAGATTTGGATGAACTTGCGGAGTTTCTAACTCCATTTTTTGAAGAATCAATCTATAACGGCAAGCTTACATTTTCTGAAGAAAACCTTAAAGAAACCCTTAAAGAAATCATTGAATGTCAAAATGCCTTTTTTCCCTTGGTGGTTGATAAAAAAATAGTAGGGTGCGCCGCTTTGGTATTGTTCCACTCTTTTTTCAAAGAGACTGAGGCCCATGTGGAGATTTTTTATGTGGATTCAGCCTATAGGGGGTCAAAGGTTTCGAGGTCCCTTTTGATGGCATTGGACACGTTTTGCCAAGAATCAAAAGTCGGGTTATTATACAGCATGAGTGGGGCTGGTCTTGACGCTAAAAACGATGGTCTATGGCTTAACCTTCATAAAAAATTCGGTTTTGAAAACAACCTCGGTCCAGTGATGACAAAATTCTATGTCTAAAGCAAAAAAGATATTAAAAGTATTTAAGAAGGTCGCTCCGTTGGCGTCAATTGCCTCGCAGTTTATTCCCGCATTGGCACCCTTCAGCCCTGCAATCAAAGCCATAACCGCCGCTTCTGGATTGCTCGGTGAGGATGAAGAAAAACCTAAAAACCGTCAGATACAGGCGGCCCAAGCCGACCCCTTCGTGGCCACAAGACCAGATGCTTTAGCCAGACCATCCGCTTTGGGCGACATGGCAGCATATGCGCCAGAGCAAGAACGTTCCGCTCTTGCTACCAAGGGCTTAAATCAAGGCTTGGGCGATGATGAACAAGCCTATTACAAAAATCTGGTTCAACGCTCCCTGATAGGGGACGGGAACAAGGTAACGGGAAGTGTCGATTCACTCCTGCCGATTGAACAGCAATATTTCGGTCAACAGGGATACAACATGAAAGACATTAACTCGTTTTTACAATCCATAAGCACTTAGGAGAAATATGAAAAGAATAGACCCCCTGCTTTTTGACAGGGTTTTGATTAGACGTTTGGACAGTTCGATTAAGAAAAAGACAGAAAAGGCAGGAATTATCTTACCAGATACCATTGATGACAAATACAAGTCATCCGAAGGCATTCTTGTTCTTTGCGGCGAAGACTGCCATCCCGATGTTAAGGCCCTTATAGACAAACCCGTTTTATTCGCACGTTATTCAGGTGATGAAATCATGCTGAATGGCGAGGAGTATCTGTTAGCGACTGATAAAGATATATTTGGAGGAATCGATGAGCAATAACGAAGAAACAGAAGAAACCGTCCTTGATGTGGTGCAGTCTGCACAAGAAGGGCAAACCCAAGAAACAGAAAACACCGAAGAAACCCAAGAAGAACAGGTCGAGGAATCCCAAGAAGAAATCGACCCCAAGAAAAAATGGGTAGAGTTTTCTCCCGAACAACAGGAAAAATTCAATGATCTGTATAAACAGGTCAAAATGTCTGATTCGCGCAATCAATTGAAAGACCAGATGCTTGAAAAAGCTATGGCTAAAATTGAAGAGTTGGAAAAACGCTTCCAGAATACCGATCAGGCCGAGGCGGAAAAAATTCTCAAATCCCGCCTTCAGGAAGCCCGCGATGAAGGCGACATTGACAAGGAAGTGCAAATCTTTAACGAGCTTGCAGACCTTAAAAAAGGCCCGCAAAAACCCAAAGAAAAAGAAGTCAAGGCCGATCTCCCAGATGACCCTGAAACCCGCTATGTTGTGGCACTAGCGCAAGAAACGGATGATTCAGGCGCGCCCTTGCGTCCTTGGCTTTCGGAAAAACACCCCCGTTATAAATCAATGCTAACCCAAGCCACTATCGTTGCGGCTGAGTTGGAAGCCAGCGGAAAAGAGGCCGATATTACTTCGGTTATGAAACTTTTGGATGAGCGCATGAACAAAAAACCCAATACCCGTTCTCCCGACCCTATGGGGGGTAATTTGACAACCAACCGAAACAATAACAATATTAAACCTAAGCTTTCCCAGCAGGAAAAAGCCATTGCCGCCAAACTTGGCATGTCAGAGGCCGATTATCTGGATGGAAAACTTAACTACGGAGCGAAAAGATAATGGATGATGTGAAAGAAGTAAGACGCGGCAGACCCGCCATGAATACGGTTAAGGAACCTACGAAACCAGGGTGGAAACCAGCCGCAAGATTGGGTGGAGTTAAGGCTCCTTCAGGATATACAGCCCGTTGGGTATCGGATGAACCCGATAACATAGCCCGTAAAAAGGAAGAGGGTTGGATTGTGATGGATCAGAAACAAAACCAGAAGAATTTTGACCAGCAAGACGTGAACGATCAGGGAAAGACAGATTCAACCATTCGCTATCGCGGTATGATTGCCATGATGCTTCCCGATGATCTGAAAAAGCAAAGAACAGAATATTACAAGGCTGAAACCAATCGCGCTACTCAGATGATTATGAGAAAGACGGATAGTGAGGCCAAACAAATGGGTGTCGAGACTTATTCTCCCAAGGGTTCGTCTGGACGTATCGTAATCGAATAACAACGAGGTAAAAAATGGCACTATATTCTCAAGGCGGTTTTATCGCCTGCCGTAAGCTCGGTGGTGGTGAGGCAATTCAGCAACTTTATGCTGTTTCCGCATCAAGCAACGAAGCTTATTTCCAAAATATGGCCGTTACTCTTGGCACGACTGGTAAAGTCAAGCCTTTGAAAAACGCCACAACTGCCGCCCCCTTGGGCGTTATCACGGCCCTCTATCGCTCCAGCGGTGGGAAGCCAATGCCCTTGACGTTTAGCCAACCTACAAACGGGCCGTATCTTACGTCCGCCCAAGCTGGCTTCGCATTGGTAAACGTAGACTTGAACCAAACCTATATCGCCCAATTCGGCGGTACGGTTGACGAATCCATTTTTGGCGCGGCTGCAAAAGTTTCCGCAGGCGCAAACAACACTGGAAACGGAACTTCAGGTCAAACGCTTTCTGGCACTGTTTCAACCTCTACGGATTCCCAATTCCAGATTCTTGGTTTTGCCCCTGTAGAACTGCTGAATACCCGTACGTCTGTAGCCGCACAAGGTCTTGTCGAGTGCAAACTGCTGCGTTCCGTATTCGCAGGCAACCCCGTTTAAGGAGTAATTTAATATGCAGGGTTTCGTACATACAACTGGCTTTGCCCCAGAACTACTTTATCCAGGGCTGGCGAAAGTTTGGGGAACGACTTATAAGCAATACCCCAAGAAATATACCCAATTTTTCCAAACGAAAAACTCCACGAAAGCGTTTGAAAAAGAACAAGAGATCAACGAATTTTCTCTTGCCACGGTAAAAGACCAAGGCAACTCGGTTCAATTTGACCGTATGACCCAAGGCTTCCAGAAAGAATACGTCCACACAACGTATGGTCTGGGTGCTATTATCACACGCGAAATGATGGAAGATGACCAATACAATGTCATTAACCGCATTCCAGGCTTTCTGGCACGTGCGATGGTTCGTACGGAAGAAACTGTTTCCACAAACGTTCTTAACAACGGCTTTGATGCCGCTATTACGGGCGCGGATGGTGTAGCTTTGTTCTCTAACGCCCACCCCAACTCTGGTACGGCAGGCGGCACGCAATCCAACCTTCTCTCGACTTCGGCTGATTTGACGCAAGCTTCCTTGGAAGCGTTGCTTATCCAAATCTCCGACTGCCGCGATGGTAACGGAAACCGTATCGTTGTCGAAGGTAAAAAACTCGTAACGTCCCGTTCGGATATTTTCAATGCTACGAAAATTCTTGAAACGAAGTACAAAACCGCTTCTGCCGACAACGACATTAACGTTGTAAGCAATCTTGGTATGGAACTCATCGTTACGAACTATCTTACCGATCAGGATGCTTGGTTTGTTGTTACGGATGTTGAAGATGGTCTTACGTTCTACAACCGTAGAGCCGCTTCCATCAACCGCGACAACGATGTTTCCACGGAAAACCTTGCCATTGTAACAACCATGCGTTTCGACACGGGTTGGACCAACTGGCGCGGCGTTTACGGTTCGGCTGGTGTTTAATATGTAATTTTGGGGCGGGTTCCGACCCGCCTCTTTTACATTAAGGAGAATAAAAAATGGGTACTACATTTACGGGGCCGTTAGAAGGCCAAGGTGCCAACAACCCTACGGGCAATCCACAAACGGATACCGCAGGATATGTTGGTTTTACAAAAGTCATTCCTTTGGGGTCTGGTACGGCTTCTAGGGCTGTGATTACACTTCCAGAGCGTTCTATTTTACAAAGTTGCGTTGCTTTTGCGACTTCTGCTTTTGCGGCGGATGTTTCGGCTGCCAACGTGAATTTTGGCAACTCTTCGGACGCTACTCGTTACGGGGTAATTTCTGTGTCTGCAATTGGTCAAAACAGATCGGTTACTGCGGTGTCTGCCGTTAATGATTTTCTTAACGGCACTCCGCAAACTATGGTCATTACGATCTCTGCGGTATCAACCACAACCTTTACCACAGGCGGTGCTTACGCGCTTGTTCGCTTCATTATGGTGGACTAAATGAGCCGTGATTTTAAAGTTACGGTTCTGGCATCGGCGGGGGGTACAACGTATTCCCCCGTTTATGTGCCTGATTACCATGCTAATGGATTTTACGTCAGTCTTTTGATTGATGCGCAAGGTTCTGCAAACTATACGGTTCAACACACACCTGATGATCCGTTTGCTCAAAACCTTAACAGCCCTACCAATACGGCTGTTTGGTTTAATCACGAGTATTTGACCGCTGAAACAACCGCAAAAACGGATGGAAACTACGCCTTTCCTGTAAAGGGGATTCGTTTGGCTCTTTCTTCCGCGGCTTCGGCTTCCGCAACATTCTGGATTATTCAGGGCGAGGGCTTCGGTGGTTAATGAGACGCAGAGGATGGAAAAAGGGTGACTGGCTTGTAAAAGACGAAGAAAGCGGCTTTACGGAGTACGCTTCCAGAGTCGAAAGGGACTATTGGGGAGTTTTAAAACTAAAAGAACAAGGGGATCGGTTGCATCCCCAAATGTTTATTAAGGCTAAAGATGATCCGCATGTCGTTCCTTTTATTTCCGAGCCTTTAAGAAGCTATACGACAGACCCAACGGTTGAATTTTACATTGACAATACGACCATTCAACCAACCTTCGGCCCAGCGTGGCACCTAGCCTATCCAGGAATCGGGGACGCTGAAATAGAATATAACTTTTTTGTATGGTGATGAATGACTATTAGAACCCCCTCATATTTGAAATCCAGATTTGAAAATAATGATATTCCGCAGGCAACGGATTATGAGGATGTTTTTGACTCGTTTCTCCCATTGGGAACATCGGCAGCGGTGGTTTCTGACAGTCCTGTAACATTTCCAATAGTGAATACTTCTGCTTTAAACGCTACGGAAGTTTCAGCACAAAGAATTTATTTGGGTGGAAATTTTTCAGTCAATGCCACGGGAACCACACAGGCTACCTCCAAAATTTTAACTGATGCAATCAACTGGATAAAATTCGGGGATGAGGCCAACAGAGCCGTTAGAGCAGTCTCGGCGCAAGTCGGTTTTGTGCAGTATATCGCAAACGCCACTGTGACCGCCTTGAGGATGTTCCCTTGTGTAGGAGGTACTTTCCTAGGTACGGCGCAAAATACATCCATGAGCCTTCCTATTGGAAAAGGTGCGCAAATTATTCATGGTGAAGCCAATACATATTTAGTAATTATAGGTGGATAATGCCCGTAACAGACCAAAGAATGTCAGTGTTGGGAATTATAAACGAGGTCCGCAAGAAAGTTAAACTTAATGCGGTGACTACGGTTGATGGTGATTCCGATTCGGTTATTAAGTTGGGTTATCTTAATGATATTGTTTCCATGGTTTCAGACTACGGAAACTGGCAGGAATCTTTAAGAACGATTACGGTCACGGCACAGTCAAGCGTTGCCGCTTATTCGCTTTCAAGTGCTGCTTTTACACAGCTTGGAATTACGGTTATTCAGAATGTTCATTCTGTGTTTTATGAGGGTTATACTTCGGAAATGCGATTGATTGAACTTGACCAAATGAGACGATTGCAAAGGCTTCCCAATTATGGTTTTCCGACCCAATGGTGTGTTAACGGTGTTGATGATGACGGCAACCCGATAATTTCCGTGGCCCCTATTCCTGTCTCCGCACAGCAAGGCGGAATTATGACCGTCAATTTGTATGAGAAAGAGCCGTTTTATACTACGGCTGATGGTGCCACGGTTGTTCCGTACCCAGGGAAATTGATTGTTCAAGGTCTTTTGACTGCTACTATTTTGGATGAATCCGATGGTGAGCCGACCCAAAGGTATCAAATGAACCAAGCTATATTCGATAATATGCTTAATGAAACTTACAACCGTTACAACGGCGATTCAGGCTCAACTATCTTTTTCCGTCCCGCAAGAGGTAGACGTTGACAGTTATTCAAACCAAATATTTCCCTGGGAGATTCGGCCTCGGAACTGAATATTCCTTGTGGGAAATGCCTTTGGAATATTCCCGTTCTTTCGTCAATCGCTTTATCAACATTCGCGGAGACGCTGAAAAACGCGGCGGAATAGAAAGACTTGGCTCCCAAGTCGGAGGCGGTGCCAATCTTAACGGATTGCACGAGTTTGTATCCAATCAGGGGGTCACGACTTTATTTTCTTCCGCAAGCGGGACCATTTGGAGATACAACGAAACCACTTTTGCTTGGGATCAGGTATTAACTGGCAAAGACCCTAACTCCCGTCTTTTGTCCGTTCAAATGTCTGGTAAATTGATTTTCGTCAATGGCGTGGACAGAAACTTCTACACGGATGATGGCGGAAATACTTTCAAAGAACTAAAGGCAATTGTCGAACAAGGCAGGGCTTCGGGCTCTACAAACTCCACGACATTACAAGATGCACAAGTAACTTCTTGGACTGCGCAGACATTTGTTACAAACAACGATTTGATTTTTAATTATTCCGTCTCGGCATATGGAATAGTCACATCGGTTGGCGCGTCAAACCTATCAAACTCTCCTATTTCCGCGTCTGCTACGGGAATAGGCGTAAGTACGAGAAACCCCGCTTCGGGCGATACGTATGAAGTGGTTGACCTTGTGGAATTGAACATTATCCCGACTGGTTTGAGTACAGACAATTTCGCAACCTTAACGGCAGGCTCGTCCCCTACGGTTATAGCGGTTTCAGGGGTGGATTTTTCCACAACCGAAGCAAGAGTCGGTGATTTTGTTTACAACACGACAAGAAACGCTGTCACAAGAATGACTGCGGTTTCCGCCAATATCAATGTGGTTTCTATCACGGCACAAGCCGCAAACGATACGATTACACTTTTTAAATCAGCCATGCCTATTGCGACATACCCGCATGTCCACTATGGAAGATTGTATTTAATAGACGAGCGCGACCCAGGGACGGTTAGAATTTCAGGGGTCAATGACCCGCAAGATTTTACGACATTCCAAAAGACCTTGGCATCGACTTCGTTTGCTTTTATGAACGCCCAGCCGCAAGCCGAGAAATTATTGGCATTGAGAACCTTTCAGCAATATCTTGTCGCTGGCGGGTCGAGAAACGTTTATGCGTATTCTGGGACTGATCCCTTGGTGGATACAACGGCAGCCGCAACGAATTTTACTCCTATAGGTTTGTTTCCCCAAGGTTGCGCTTCCAGATTTGGTTTGGAATCTATCGGCGGGTCTATGATTTTCGCTGCCAACGATGGACTTAGGAACTTCGCCGCAAACTTCAATGCGAACACATTCCAGACTTCGAATATTTCCGAAGCGATAAAATCAGAGTTGGCAACCGCCATTAATAATAAATCAGGCGATCCTGACGAGATTCAGTGCGTTCACTATCCACGAAGAAACTGGCTTATGTTCAAAGTTGGGGATACGATCTATAATTATAACTATACGCCCTATTATCAGGCGGGGGTTATCAATGCCAATACTTACGGGTCTTTTTCCAAATTTACGGGGAAATTCGCAGAACAGAATGTCTACTACGTCAGAGCGAACGGCGACCTGATTTGCGCTGGTTCTGGGGGCAGGGTTTATCTATTCGATTCAGGGAATTTTGATGATGATGGTGATGATATTCTTACCATCTTGGAAACGGGGTTTTTAACTCTTCAAGAACCGCAACAATCCACACAGATAAAATCAACGGTCTACATAAAGCCCGTATTTGAAACATCGCAACCTATAGCTTATACTATTCAAGCGTTTGGGGGATACACGGAAAGCTCCACAGACGAGGTTGAAACTTCGACCCTTGGTGTTGGTCAGGTGGGATTTGCGGTTGTCGGATCATCCCCCGTAGGCGGATCAAGGGTCTACATGCAGAAGCTTCCCCTTCGATGTAAGGGCGAACGATTTAGAATTTCCATTGCAACAGAAGGCACGGCGGGACCGGATATTATAACAGGGTTTACCATATACGGTAATATATTAGGGAAACTATAATGGCATTAGGGTTTTTAGCGGATAAATCACAAGGTATGGATTATCTAGGTTTGGGCTCGGAATTGATAAAATTCCTCGGCTCTAGGAATATTGCAAAAGACGCATATAAGCGAACCATAAACCAAGGCCCAACACAGGCCGAGGCCGAATCCATGGCCCTTTATCAAGCCCTATTGGACCCTGACAATTCATTGGTAAAACGCAACGCCGCCATGGAAACCCAAACGGGCGTGGAAGGTCTTTTAAAAACCCTCCGTGCGGCACAGATGATGGATCAAAGAGCGGGTTTAAGAGGCAAGGGGGCAACCTTTGCCGATCCTGAAAGACGCGATGAGTTTATTGATTATGCAATATCTCGTGGAATGGGCGGTATTCAACAAAACGCCATGGAAACGGCTAGGGGGAATATTGCAAATCAGGCCGCAGGATTGAAAGGGTTCATTCCAGTCCAACAAACAAGACAGCAGGATATTTTATCCGCCAAAAACAATTACAGCCAATATAGAAATGAACAGTTCGGAACGGGAATAGACGAGTTGATGAAAATTCTCAAAAGCAGGCAGTTTTAATGTTCGGTGAAGATAAAACATACGATAGGATCACTCAAATCCTTCAATCGCAATCCACGCCACAAAATGAACCTTTGGGCGCGATTCAATCCGCCAATGCGTTTCTTTCTTCGCTTAACGGCGGAGACTATACCGATATTTCTAACGAGCGTAGACAGACAAATTACAATAACGCCCGCCAAGTCCAACAAGATACCATCGGACGCGAAATGGATTTATTGAAAGTCTTTGAAGCCAAAAGACAGGCTGGGGATGCTCAAGCTGAAGCCTTGGCAAAGAAAATAGACCTATTCACCAATGGCGACCCCGAAGGCACTATGATTTTCTTGGAGGCTCTTCATAGCGACCCTGAAGAAATTGACGCGGGTAACTCGTATCAAGTGATGACCAAATTGGCGAAAATCGCCAAGCAAACGGGCTATCAATCTCCAGATATGAAGAAAAAACAAACCATGGATGCCGTGAATAACGAGATTTTGAAAAGAATTGGCGGCTCCCCCGATGGTCCCTTGAGTGTTAGAAATAACAACCCAGGCAATATGCGTCCCGTAGGCAAAGGTGAGGGATTCCAAGCCTTCTCCTCCCCTGAAGAGGGTCTACAGGCTATGCAAAACGACCTTCTTTTAAAGATCAACGGCAAATCAAAAGCCATGGAAGCCAATTTCGGGAAGGGTTATCAACCCACTCTTGCCAATGTTATAGCAACTTGGGCTCCATCGAGCGAGAACGATACGCAAGGATATGTAAACTTTGTGGCGCAAAAAACAGGATTGCAGCCAGATCAAGTTCTGTCCCCTATGGACGTTAAAAAACTCATCCCTGCCATGATCGAGATGGAAGGCGGACAAGAAGCCGCGCAGTATTACCAAACCGCGCCTACGGGTACGGAAACGGCTGACAGCGGCCAAATCATGAATGACGGTGTGGATGAAATGACGCAGTTGCAAGTGGTTGCAAAGCTGGCGGAAGGCGACACCGAGGGGGCTTTGAAACTTATGGCTGACGCGCAGAAGGGCGCGGAGCCACAATCGGCACAAGGAAAACTGGAATCCGATTATAGAAAAGGTCTGATAACCAAAGAAACCTACGATGCTACCGTTAAAAAAGAAAACGCGGATGTAGAGGGTGTGATTAAAGCCAAGAAATCCTTTGATACTGTTTTGGATAAAATCAGTGAGAAATTGGACTTTTTGGATAAAGAGGGCGCGATTGTCAACCAAAACAAAGACCCGTTAGGGCCTGATGCACTTTACAATATGGCTGTAAACGTAGGGAATACGGCCATAGGCCAAGCTGGGGCCAGAATGATCGGCACAAAAGCCCAAGGCGCAAGGGATTCTATTGTTTCTTTAAAACGTACCCTTACCCCGCTTTTGATGAAGGCTACGGGAATGTCATCCCAGCAATTAAACTCGAACGTGGAATTGATGACGTTCCTTGATTCCTTGGGCAATCCGCAATCTTCTTTACAAACCAATAAAGAGATTATTGAAACTCTTCGTCAATTATACGGAAGTGGCGCACCTTCAAATCAACAGCCAGCCCAAGAAACGGGTGGATGGGGAATCGAGAGGGCGGATTAATGCCATCTTACAACATCACCTCCCCAGACGGTCAGAAATTCAAGGTCACAGCCCCCGAAGGAGCGACCCAAGAGCAAATTCTTGCTTATGCCAAGCAAAACATGCCCGCAAAGCAATCTACTATGAAACCCGTTGGTAAGATGGAATCCTATACCATGGGTTTGAATGACATGGCCTCTTTCGGTTTTGATGATGAAATTCGAGGCATAGGTAGGGCCATAGGAAACAAGATACGTGGCGGAGAGATGACTTTTGATGAAGGTATCAATCAAATCCGCGCCGAGGCTGAAAACGCCCGTAGATCAAACCCAAAAACTTATATGGGCGGGCAAATAACAGGTGCTATGGTGCCTGCAATAGCTACGGGAGGGAAAAGCCTTGTCAATATCGGGGGACCAATCACAAGAACCGCTGCCGCTGGTGGAATACAGGGGGGTCTATATGGATTTGGAAGCGGCGAAGATTCGCTTGGCGATAGACTTGCGCAGGCTAGCAAAATTGGGACTTTTGGCGCATTGGGCGGTGCTGGGGTTACTTATGCTTTGTCTCTATTGGGCCGTGGTATGGTTAAATCAGCTTCTAAACTGGCTGGGACTTTAGATAATATCAAAGGAACCGCGCCCCCCGTTGTGGATGACGCCACAAGAAAAGTCATTGATAAAATCCGCGCAGACTTTCCAGATGATGCAGAATACGCAAAAGCTATAGCGGAAGTAGCCAAGGGCGGAACGCTGGCGGAAATCGCCCCGCAAGGCGGACAGATACAACGTTTGACCCGTGGGGCCGCGCAATACCCCGCAGGCGAAAAAGCCATTACGGAGACCTTGGGAGAGAGGGCTTCGGGGGCTTCTGGTAGGCTAAAACAAGGTGTTAAAGATTATATTAGTCCTAACAATGATTTTTATGGGACCATTGAAAGCATAACGCAAAAGGGACAGGCGAGGGCAAAGCCGCTTTATCAAAAAGCGTATGGCGAAGTTGTGGAATTGGGTGATGATTTAAATATCCCCGAAGTCCAACAAGCTATTCAAAAAGCGCGTACTCAGTATCCAAGCGAGTTAAAAGACTTGCCAGATAACTCCATCAAAGTTTTAGATTATGCCAAGCGTGTTTTGGATGATGATATTGGCGCGGCCAAACGTGCTGGTGAGGGGAATTTTGCACGTTCGAGAACGGGTATCAAGAACGCACTTCTGGAAAAGATGGATGCTGCAAGCCCCAATTATGCGAAGGCAAGAGCTAAAGCAGGGGACTATCTATCAAACACAGAAGCCCTGGAAACGGGTAGGGAGTTTCTAAAAATGGATGCCGATACGATTGGCAAGACATTGAAAACCATGAATGCAGGGCAAAAAGAATCCTTCAAAGCAGGCGTGGCGCGTTCCGTACGTGATCTTATTGATAACTCCCCCGATGGTGCCGATCTGGCCAAACGGATTTTGGGTAAAGAAGAGGTGCGAAACAAACTCAAAGCCGTTATGAAGCCTACGGAATACGAAGAACTGGCGCAAGCCATCCGTGCGGAAGAAAAGATATTCAAATTACAGAAGTTCGTTTTAGGCAATTCCACGACAACCTCAAAAGCCATGGATGCTGCCGATCTATCCTCCGAAGCGCAAGACGTTATCCAAACCCTCGCCACACAAGGCCCAAGGGCGGCTACAGCGCAACAAGTCGCCAAGGCGATTACAAGAACCTTCTCAGGCTTGAATGACCGTACTGCGGGTAATGTGGCGAAAATCCTCATGGAAACCGATCCGCAGAAGAAACTCGCTCTTTTGACCAAGTTGAAAGAATCCCCCAAGGGTGAAAACCAACTGGCACTGGAGGCGTTTTTCCAAGCAAACCAGGCCATTCAAACGGTAAGAAAATCACTACCCAAACCAGAGGCTATAGGCGTAGGCGCAGGGGCCGTTTCGGGTTCCGCCAATTTGACAACCGATTGACCCTAAAACAATATAAACAAGGAGAAAACCATGACTTGCGACATTCCCAAAATTCCAGACAAACGCCCGATTGATACGGGTTTAACCCCCAATAAGAGCATCAAGCGTTGACGGTACAAAGCAAAAGCCAGATTAAATCTTACTTCGTTCGTGGAGCCAAGCCCACTCAATCGGAGTTTGGCGACCTCGTGGACTCGTATCAGGATTACTCACCTGTTTTGAGTCAAGCCGCGTTTTTGGCTTCCGTGGGAGCCACTGGCCTTATTGACGTAAAATCCAACGTAAGCGCGGAACTTGTTACTTATGGCACTGTGGGCCTACAGGTCTTACAATCCATAACTGCGACTTCCGCCAAACAAGTCTTGAATATCGGGGCTGCGGTATCTGCGGAATTTGCCACGACTGCCCAAGCCATTGCAGGGGCGGTGGATGGCATTTCCATGTCGCCTGTTTTGACCAAAAATTCCATTTTTGCCTTTGCGTTAACTTCTGCGCAATTTGCCACCACAGCGCAAGCCTTGGCAGGGCAAAGCAATGGTACGGTAATGAACCCTTCCGTGACAAAGGCGGTAACAGACACCTTTCAGTCTGGGTTGGTTTTACTTGCTACCTATTCGACTTCCGCTTCTTTGGTAAACCTTAATGTCACTGGCATTCTTTCATCCACTTATGACGATTATCAGGTTCTTTATGACAGCGTAAGGCCCGCCGTGGCGACAGCGGAACTTCAAATCCAATTCTCAAGAACAAACGGATCAAGTTACGATATAGCAGCAACAGATTATGCTTATTGTTATAATTTCGTTTCAACAGGGGGGGTAAATTCTCCCGCTGGTTCTACGGGGGCAGCCCATATCCTTTTAACAGGAAACACAGGCGGGGCTTCCGCCGAATCCACCTCGGGATCGTTTATTTTGAACGATGTCAACCAATCCAATTTCCCAAAATGCGTAAGAGGAAGCGGCGTAAACATAAACTCAGCGGGTCTTTTCGCGCTCTATACATATGCAGGACAAAGACTTTCTGTAAATAGCGGCCTTAATCCTGTCAATGCCTTCAGACTAAGATGGACCTCCAGTGCTGCTTTTACGGATGGTGGAACAGTCAGAATTTACGGATTTAAAAAATGACCCTAAGTCCAACGCAAGGTTTAAGCGATAGAGTTGGAATATCGAAAAACTCTGGTACTACGGACGGTTCTGGATTGTCATTGGCTGGTGGTTCGGCTCCCGTCTCACCCCCTGTCAACACAGTCGCGCCTGTTCTGTCTGGTTCGTTCTTTGTCGGGAAAACCTTGGCTTGCTCAACGGGAACTTGGACAGGTTCGGGAATTTCCTACACATATCAATGGCGCAACGCTGGTGTGGATATGGGCGGGGCCACGGCCTCGACTTACGTTGTTCAATCGGGTGATGACGGGGATGTTTTGGATTGCGTGGTAACTGCCACGAATGGCGGCGGTGCGGTTTCTGAAGCTTCGAGTAATTCGTTTATTGGCGTTCAAACTGTTCTGTTGCTAGATGCTTCGGATACCTCATCTATTACGGAATCGGGCGGATTAGCCTCTCAGATTAACGATTTAAGCGGCAGCGGATACAATCTCACCCAAGGAACGGGCGCAAACCAACCCGCCACAGGATCACGGACTGTAAATGGCCTTAATACTCTGGACTTTGACGGAACAAACGACACCATGTTTACACCGTCTGCAATTTCCATTTCCCAACAAGATATTATTATCACGATATTCCTTGCGGATAATGACGGGTCTGGAGGCGATAGATATGTTCATGACGGCACGCCATCAAGTTCTGGAAGACAGGCTTTAATTCTAAATGGTACTTACGGGATTTTCGCAGGGACAGGACCTATTACGGGCGGGACCGTAGCCACAGGATCAGCCCTCATAGCCATGTCGAGATTTAACGGTGGAAGCAGTAACCTCCGTGTCGGAGGAACTTCAATCGTTTCAGGTAACGCTGGCACTGGAAACCTGACAAGATTCTGCATCGGATCGCGCAATGCTGGCTTGGGGAGCTTCTTTGAGGGGGCTTTTTGTGAACTTGCTATCATCAGCGGGGCCTCTTCAACTGCTATTCTAAACCAGATCGGTGCTTACGCTAACTCAAAATGGGGAGCGGCTTACACCGCGTTTTAATCATGAAAATTTCAACAGATTCTTTAAAGAAAATTCAGGACATTGAGACCGAGATTTTCGACCATGAGAAAGAAAAAGCCGCGTTAGCGGGATATACGGTCACTCCTCAAGGTATAGTGGGCAAAAACCAACTAACGGGAGAGGATGCTCCAGACTGTCAATTAACGGTGTGTTACAGCGAAATCGTAGAACAAGGCGGTAAATTCTACATTGACGATATTCAAGGATTCAACCCCAAAGGAGATTATGTACGGGAATTGAAACCATCCGAGGGAGAAATCGTTGGTAAGGTATGAAAACAAACATAATACGGGGGGATTTTAGCGTGACACAGATTGATGAAGTTTCATCCCTTCTTGGCGAGTTAAAATCAGGTATTTCTAATTTAGCAAATGGCCATCAAGCCATTAACGATAAACTTGTGATAATTGACGATAAAATCTCGAATCATACGACCAACCGTATTTTAGACAGAGCCGCTATAGATTCCTTGCATAAAAGAATGGACGTGATCGAGCCTATTGTGGATGGTCATTCGGACAAATTCAAGTTTGTGGCATGGCTTGTGGCGGGGATTACGTCTTTAGTTACTCTGGTTATAAACTGGTTTGGCCCTTGGCTTGGTAGGATTTTCGGATGATTTGGTTTGTGGTGCCATTCATGACGTATGTTTCCAGAATGGCTGGCGGAGGTTGGCCGAAATTGCCCTACGGTCTGGATGCTTGGATATTAGCAGCCCCTTATTTACTGTTTTATCCAGCGATAGGATTGTGGATTCTTCCTGCGTATTTGGGCGCGGTTTTGGGGATCAGATTAGGGCATGGAAGGTTTTTCCAATACAAGCAGCCCTTCAAAGCGGGCTCTGAGCCCGAAAAGATAGAGTTTCTCATAGATGATACTTTGCCCGTCTACTGGCAGAAATTCATGGGTATGGCGTTAACAGGTTTCGCGGTTACGTTAACTTTAGGCTTTATTCTTAACCTATACGGATTTATCGCTGCTGGCTTGATTGTGTGGCTTTCAGGGGCTTTGAAAGCCATTGCTTATATGCTCCCTGAAACTTGGCATTCCGAATTACTCAGAGGCGCGTTTCTTGGCTTGGGCGTGGCATTGGCTTATGGTATGATCTAAGGCATGTGGGGCAAACTAAAGAACAATCCCAAAAAGACCGCAAGCGGCGCAATGGCCGCAATGCTCTTGATTGCCACTCCGTTTACAGCACAGCACGAAGGCACAAGGCTTAAAGCCTATCTTGACCCTATCGGCATTCCGACAATCTGCATGGGTGAGACGGAAGGCGTTGAATTGGGTGACATTCAAACCATGGAAGGTTGCCAGAACATGCTCACCGCCAAGTTGGGAATGTTCGGGACCGCAGTTGATTATATGGTAAAGCCTGAAATGTCCCCCCAAACCCATGCGGCTTTTACTTCGTTTTCCTATAACGTAGGTATCGGGGCTTTTCAGAAATCTTCCGTATTACGTCTATACAACGAAGGCAATCCTATCGCGGCCTGTAATTTCCTTGATCGGTATGTTTACGCCGGAGGAAAGAAGTTTAAAGGATTGGTCAGACGCAGGGCGGCGGAAAGGGAATTATGTCTCTCAGGCTTATAATCATCATTCTTGCCGTTTTAACGCTCGTGGGGGCCATTGGAAGTGCCAAGTACCTCTATGACCGCAATCAGGAATTAAAGACAACCCTTGCACTGGAAAAGGCCAAAAAAGATGAAGCTATCAAAGAAGGCAATCGTTACGCTAACCGTCCTCGCAGTAATTCCGATATTACTGACCGCTTGTGTAAATGGGCCAGATACGCTGAAGAACAAGATTCAGGTAAGCCCAAGCGCGGCAAGCCTGTACGCCCTTGCCCGTGAACACGCTACGGGAACTTGTGGCCCTGAGACAGAAGCCGTAAAAGCTGATTGGATTGCCCAGAACGAGCCTGATTATGAATAGAAAAACCCCCGTGGATTTTTACCGTCCACGAGGGCTCTAGGAAAGAAGAAGGAACAAGCATACTCTAAAGCCGTGTTACTACCCTACGACTTTAATCTGCACCTTGGGTTTTTGCAACGGAATTTTGACAGTCATCTCAGTGTGGCACCCATATTTATCGGCCATGTGTAAAGTGCTGAATATGTAATGTCCCTTGTAAACAGCCCCGAACATCGGGCGGGCGTAAATTCTAATCATTGTCCCCTCTTCTTTTTCATACAAGCTTCACAATAAGGCCATGAGTGGGATTTGATCTTTTCATCGCACATTCCGTTGCGGCATCTGTTCCCTTCAAAAACTCTTTTAACAGGTTTTGGCTTTCTAAGTTTGAGCCTCGTTACCATACTGTCTACGGACCCTCTTGTGGTTCCGAGAATTTCCGCGATTTCCCTGTGTGTTTTTACGGGGTGGAGTTCCTTTAGTAAAGCTACCCTCTCGGGTGGCCAGATCGCGGAGACAATATTCCGCTTCTTGTAGGTATGATTCCCGCTCCGTCCCACTGGCGGTTTCTGCGATTTCTCTCCATCTATTGTAATGATATTCGACATTATGGCCCCTAACTGTATATTCTCCGCATTGTGTTTTCATTTCTCATATCTGCCTGTCTTTTTATTGCGCTTGTCATTCCGTAAAGCAAGTTTTAAATCCCTTCGGAGTTGATCGCGTTCTCTAATCAATTCCGCGTAATCTTTTCTTAATTGCTTGTTATCAAGACAAAGATATAACCCAATGCACACAGTAACCACTAAAAGCAAAAACAATAAATCCATTTAGTCTCTCCTGAGTTCGATTTTAAAATTACCTTGTAGTTTTGCACACCATTCAGGCCACCGCCGTATCATCTCCCTCTTAACGTACTTCTTCGTGCAAGCTTCGTTAAAGCAATCCGAGACTTGCATGTTGCGCTTTCCCGTGGGGGTTGTAATCACGGCTTTCATGGATGGAGTTTAACATTATTCAGGCGTTTTTTCTACAAACTCCGTTCCGTCTTCAAAAGGTAAAAATGCCCATTTTCTTATAGCTAGACCATCATCAGAGAATCGAATGTGGATTGAACGCCCATATTCCTCATCATCCGATAATGCGCGTCTTATAATCTCCGCCTCGTCTTCCATTCCATTTACGCAAGGATTGGTTTTGATAACGGACTCGAACCATTTTAGTGCGGATTGTTTATCCATCCCCTACCTCTCAGGCGCGGAAGGGAGGGGTTGCCATCCCACTAAAGTTGTATATTCGCTACAAGCTATATCCATGTAATTATAATCATGCCTACCGTGCGTGAAGTCGCCGCAGTCATAAGAAAACCAAACCTCTTGAACCTTTCCCATGCTGTCATAGGCGTTAAAGTGCGTCCCATCCCTAGGCGCACTCTCAATCGGTTGCCACTCCCCGCAAACGGTGGTTGGGCGCATGTTCCACAGCTTTCTGGCCTCAATCTCACTGTGCCAGTAACACGTCATAGCGTGACAGGTTCCCTCGCACTCTACGCGGAATCCTGAATGCCCATGGAATATACCTCCGTGGCATTGCATGGAAGCCGGTCCTTCGCAAAACGGACATGGTTTAAGAGCATCCTTCTTGGTCATTGCTTTTCCCCATAATATTTTTCAGGTTCATCAACAATATAATAGCTCACCACACAAGGACACGATACGCTTGAAGCATATTCTTTGGCTTTTTCTTCCGTGCTGAATATGTGGTTTGATTGATCGTCGCTTCTGTAAACGGTGTAGACGCAAGTAGCGGTGGGGCTTAATACAGCCATGATCTCGTCTGCGATTTCATTGCACGTAGTTTTTGACTTTGTGCTACCAATCCACGCAAACAATACTTTCAGTACCGCATCCCTGCACGGCTTCAAATCGGTCATGCTATACCATCCTTTTCATACCAGCGTTCATGTTCGGGTGTTTGTGGAGACATTACAGCGCGTGTTGCGTTTTCAGGGTTCCAATGCTGACACTTGTGCGCGGTTTTCATGTTTTCTTCTTCTGCCAGTGGGTCGCGTGGCATAGAAAATTCTTGGCAGAATATTTTCTTAACAATCCATCCATCGCCCTTTAAGTTTGGCAAGTGTGCATAATTTAAAGCGCATGTATTGCACGAAACGAATTTAGGGTCGAAACAGAAAGTTCTGACAATTTTGTTTTTATTTGCTGGCATCCTACACCCCCATCTTGAGGGCTTGCAGGGCTTTGTCTATGGCCTCGATGGTGTTGCGAGTTACCTTCACAGTATCAGAGCCTTGATTGTCCATATCGGCCTTGATTTGCGTTACTAGAGAGCGTGCGTTTTCTATTGTGCTATCAGTCATGATTTTTCCTTGCTGTGACGGTTGACCAAATTCAATGCCTTCGCATTTTTGAGATAGATTTTATTACCGTGATTTTCAGTGTTATTTTTGTCGAAACCTAATTGTTTGTAATGAGCGTCTGCGGCCTCCAACGCCTCCACAACACCTGCTGGTACGGGCGATTTATGCTCCCTCCGTAGTGCCGAGAATATTTCTTTGCAAAACTGCATCGTGGCGTAGTTCTTTTCCGCATGTTCTTTTAGATACTTTTCATACAAGTATTCAAAGCAACGCATTTCATCCGACTTGTATTCTTCCGCCCTCTGCTGATCTACGGGCGCGGGTGAGGGGGTGTTCTCGTCTGGCATACATTTACACATTTCCTCGTAAAACCATTCTGCAAGTGCAACCATCTTATTGCCTTGCTCGTCCGTGTATCTGCGTATCAGTGGCGAGGAACCAACATCTGCGGTTTGTGTGGGGAGGATGTTGTGTGCCGCTTGCCACACCTGCCACGCATTTTCTGTTTCGATGGAATAATACCCATCGCCATGCCGTACCATTTCCGAGGCGGTGGAATCATACCACTTCTCAAAGGCTTCGCGGATTACCCCCACCCTCACGCCTGCGGGTTGCGCGGGGCCGGAATCCTGTATGCGGGTATTCTCGATAGCGTTTGCAAACCATCCAAGCATTGTCGCATGGTC
>Ga0172380_10001304_pt1 | contig 43118 bp, 56 predicted proteins | sample Leawe162metaG_FD_119747 | JGI IMG/M metagenome (GOLD analysis project Ga0172380, IMG submission 119747) | Leachate microbial communities from a municipal landfill in Southern Ontario, Canada - Leachate well 162 metaG | ecosystem: Engineered > Solid waste > Landfill > Unclassified | place...
AATATTTTTCCATTGATTCATGGTGAAAACGAAAAGACAATTATCTAAACCGGAAGTGAGCACAATTTTCTTGCCCATTTCTTTGCGAAATTTCACAGGTAAAGAGAGTCTTTTTTTATCATCGAGTGTGTGAATGTATTCGCCGATCAACATTTTATTTATTTGAGTTTTTTAGATTTACCACTTCATCCCACTTACTTACTATTTTATAACACTTTGCCCCACTTCACAACTAAAAAACCCACAAAACTGTGGATAACTTTTTCACTTTTTTACACCAAAAAAGCCTTCTGTTTAAAGGCTTTTTCTAAGAGTTTTAACTAATTTTTCTTCGGTTTTAAAAGTGGAAAGATTTGACAGTCCCGCACGGATTTATTCATCAGGAAACTAAACAAGCGTTCGGAAATTCCGAAACCGAAAGTTGGTGGCATACCGTGCTCGAGAGCCTCAACAAAAGATGTGTCATTCATTTGAGCTTCATCGTCCCCTGAATTGCGTAATTTCTCTTGCTCCATAAATCGATCAGACTGATCAAGGGGATCGTTTAATTCACTAAAGCCCTTACCCATCTCCGAGCCAGCGAGAATCACCTGAAATCTTTCAACTAAATTATTGTTGTCCTCCATTCTCTTGGCTAGAGGCTCCATCATCACTGGTACATTGATCAAGAAACCTGGACCGGCAATTTGCTTGCGACAATATTTCCACAAGTTATCAATTCCGCGAGCGAGATTAAAACCATTTTTGGAATCATATTCCACCTTCAATTCTCGCAATTTATTTTCCACAGTTTTTAAATCAACTTTAGCAATATCAACACCAGTCATTTTTTTAATAGTCTCAGTGTAATCATAAGTCTCCCACTTTTTGCCTAAATCAATATCAAAATCCTTAATTTTAAATTTCAAAGTTTGGAAGGTCTTTTCAGCGATATGTTTATACATTTCTTCAACAAATTTCATCCCCTCGGTGTAGTCAGAATAAGCTTGATAGCATTCCATCTGGGTGTAATCCTGCAAATGCTCGGCATCCATTCCTTCATTACGAAATATTCGGCCAATCTCAAAGACTTTTGGAAAACCAGCAACCATTAATTTCTTTAACCACAATTCTGGGGAAATTCGTAAAAAGACTTCCATATTCAAAGCATTGTGATGAGTGATAAAAGGTTTCGCATCTGCTCCACCGGTTGTATTTTCCAAAATCGGTGTTTCAACTTCCATAAAATTTTGAGCAAGTAAAAAATCACGAATTGCGGACCAAAATTTTGAGCGCTTTTCTACCATCTCTCGCACTTCCGGATTACATAAAATATCCAAATATCTTTTGCGCAAACGCTCTTCTTCATCCTGCAAACCGTCCCATTTATCAGGTAAAGGTCGCAAGCTCTTGGTCAACATCTTCCAATCCTTAACCTGCAAAGTCTGTTGGCCTTTTTTAGTCACAAAAAGTAAACCGCTGATTTCGACAAAATCACCGATATCCACGGTATCGACAAATAAATCAAAAACTTCAGCAGACATTTCATCTTTTTTCAACAAAGCTTGAAAAGTCGCCGTGCCATCATTTAAATTAAAAAAGATTAAGGCACCTTGGCCACGAATCGCCATGACCCGACCAGCAATAGTCAGAGACTTCTCATTAGATAATTTTTTGAAGTTTGCAATAGTTTTAGCTAAAGAATATTCTCGATTAGTTTTAGCCGGAAAAGGATTGATCCCTTTGGCCCGAAGTTTATTCATTTTCTCGATTCGAGAATTTCTTATTTCATCAAAAGCGGCCATTTATTTTATGATTAATAAAATTACTCTAAACTGAGTATTTTATAAGTCATTTTACCAGATGGAGAAGTGAAAGAAAAGGACTCACCGACTTTCTTACCCAAAATCGCTGATCCCAAAGGACTGCGATTAGACAATTTACCTTGTGCCATATCGGTTTCCTCAGAACCAACAATTTTGAATTTCTTCTCACCCTTTTCACCGACTTTTTCAACCGTGACAGTTGAACCAATATGAACATGCTCACCATGAGTGGCTGTATCAGACACAATTGTGGCATTTTTCAGCATCGATTCGAGCTTGGCAATTCGGTCTTCAATATTGGCCTGCATCTCGCGGGCTTCGTGATATTCGGCATTTTCCGACAAATCTCCCAACCCACGAGCATAGTCGAGATTCTCGGCAACTTTCTTGCGTTGATTAGTTTTTAAATCATCTAACTCGGTTTTTAATTCCGCAAATTTTTCTTTAGTTAAATATTCTCTTTCTTCTTTCATAAAAATATAATTAATTGATATTGTCTAGTATCTTAGCATTTTTTAGCCTAAAAAGCAAAGACCAGATTATTTTAAATATTCAGGACGACTGACAGCCATATAATCCATGACCTGACGCATAATTGAGACCGCTCCAATTGTATTGGCAATTGGACCTTTTTCCATCACGATCACAAAAGCATATTTAGGATTTTCATAAGGGAAAAAGCCAGTGATCCAAGAGTTGACCTGTTGTTTGTAAACTCCTAATTCAGCTGTACCAGTTTTAGCAGCGACAGTATAATCTGCACTATTTAAACCCTTCACGACGCCATAGTCTTTTATTACTCCATCTCTCATCCCCTCTCTAATTATTTTCAAATAAGCTTCGTTTAAATTCAAATCAACATTCGGGATATCATCATCGGTTTGTAATAAAATTTGTGGTTCAATTAATCTTCCGCCATTAGCCAAAGAAGCCGTGGCCCGCACCATCTGAATCGGGCTAACCTGAAAACCGTACTGTCCGATCGAGGTATGGTAAGTATTTCCAATGTTCCATTTCTCTCCGGCGAATTTTTCTAATTTCCACTCTGGAGTCGGCACCACACCAGCAGCACCGACAAAAAACGGAGATTTAAGTGGTTCGCCAAAACCAAACATCTTCATATATTTATCAATATTAGTAATTCCAAGACCTTTTTGATTTTCAAAACCACCACCGACTTCATAAAAGTAAACGTCAGACGAAACCGCTAAAGCTTTTCGCATATCAACATAACCATGAGCTTTCCAGTCTTTAAAAACCGTCGGCTTGGATGGATCATAAGGATTGGGCACCGAGATCGAACCAGTGCTTAAAATATTTTGCAGTGGGTCAATAATTTTTTCATTCAAGACAGCATAAGACATAAATGTTTTAATGGTCGAACCAGGAGTATAAAGCCCATCGATGACTCGATCCAGAAATGGTGTGTCTTTATTGGTTAAATATCTATTTATCGTGGCTTTGTCTTGTCCGTCAGTCAATACTTGTGAATTATATTCTGGATAACTTGTCAAAGCCAATACTTCACCGTTATGAATATCCATAATCACTCCGGCTCCACCTGTGAAAGTAGTCTTTTCAACTAAATCTTTGATCGCCTCGTAAATTCTAGCCTGAACGCCGGCATCGATCGACAGATTTAAATTCTCACCATCTTTCGGTTGATGAATAATATTCTCAGATTGAATATCACCGACCGCATCCACCTCGACGATTCTTTTGCCATTTTCTCCAGACAAAATATCGTTGTAATGCATTTCCACTCCATCCTTACCATCAAAAACTTCGGTAAAATAGAAACCGTATTTATCTTTCGTCGGATATTTCAAATAACCCAAAAGATGAGCGAAGCCCCCGACCGGAATATATCTACGCAAATCATAAGCATTCTCTTGAGAATTTTCGACATTCCAAGCTAGTTTAGTGCCCAAGCGATCATAAATCACTCCGCGTTTAGCAAAGACGAGAGAATTGCGCAAGCGATTATTTTCACTTTTTGTAAAATAAAATTCGCCGTTTTTTATTTGCAAAAACCAAATCCGACTCAAAAAGGCCAGAAATATAACAATGATAATACCGACAAAAATAAACAGACTCCGCCTAGAAATAGTTTTTTCCAATCGTCCTTCAAATTGATGAACATCAAAATTCGGTAAATTACTGGAGTCGATAAAAATCTCATCGGGATCAATATCCTTCTCTCTTTTTTGATATTTAACCGAACCGCGTCTGCGCGCCAGCTTTATCATGAAGCTATTGTATCACGCTTTTTTAATTCGTTAATTTCATCTCGTAAAATCGCGGCGGTTTCAAAATCCAGAATCTTGACTGCAGCGTTCATCTGAATATCTTTTTGTCTGATAATTTTAGACAAGGTTTTCTTGGAACCAAGGTCAATTTTTATCAATTCCGAAACAGCTTTTTGATGCTCAGATTTTAATTCTTCGACAATACTTTTAATATTTTTAATGATAGTTTTGGGAGTAATACCGTGCTTTTCATTGTAAGTCAGTTGAATAGTTCGACGACGATTAGTCTCATCAATTGCTTTAGTAATAGAATCAGTAATTTTATCAGCATACAAAACAACTTTCCCTTTCACATTACGCGCAGCGCGACCGATAATCTGGATAAGAGAAGTTACAGAGCGCAAGAAACCTTCGCGATCAGCGTCCAAAATTCCAATAAATTCCACTTCCGGTAAATCCAAACCTTCACGCAAAAGGTTCACTCCCACCAAACAATCAAAAGTCCCTTTTCTAAATTCTGTCAAAATTTCGATTCGATCTATTGTCTTAATGTCACTGTGCAAATATTCCGCTTTAATTCCTTTTTCTTTAAGATAGACACTCAGATCTTCCGCCATTTTTTTAGTCAAAGTCGTAGCAATTACTCGCCCGCCTCCCTTCACCACTTTTTCTGTTTCAGAAATAAAATCAAAAATCTGACCTTTGTATTTCTTTTCTTTATTTTCAATCACTCCACGAATCTCCAGAACGGGGTCGAGCAAACCGGTCGGTCGAATCACCTGCTCGACAATTTGCCCACTTTTTTCAAATTCATACGGTCCAGGTGTAGCCGAAGTATAGATTGTCTGACCCACCCGCTGCACAAATTCTGGAAACTTTAAGGGCCGATTGTCGCTAGCTGACGGCAGTCGAAAACCATGCTCAATCAATGTTTTTTTACGTGACGCATCACCCGCAAACATGGCATTTAGTTGCGGAACGGTCACGTGTGATTCATCAATAACAGTCAAAAAATCTTCAGGAAAATAAGCCAAAAGTGAGTCTGGAGCTTCACCAGCTTCCTTACCAGAAAAATGTCGAGAGTAATTTTCGATGCCGTTACAATAGCCAACCTCCTTAATTAACGACAAATCATAGGTCGTACGTCTTTTCAATCTCTCAGCCTCCAGATTTTTACCCTCTTTCTTCAATTGTTTCAATCTTTCTTCCAATTCAGACTTAATACTTAAAACCGCACGTTTGATTTCATCTTGATTGGTAATAAAATGTTTAGCCGGAAAAAGAAAAAATAATTTTTCTTCACTCACTATCCTTCTCGTTACCGCATCAATCTTTTTAATGGTTTGAATTTCACCGCCTTCAAAATCAATTCGATAAATCATTTTTTCATTGACGGGCATAATCTCAATCGAGTTTCCGAGCGCTCGAAATTCACCTGGTTTTAAATCGGTATTATTGCGATCAAAATGAATGTTAATTAATTTTCGAATAAATTCGGCTCGTGAGATTTTCTGACCGACTTCGATTTTTAGATTAACTTTTTCATATTCTTTAGGTGAACCCAGACCGTAAATACAAGAGACGGAAGCGACAATGATTACATCTTTTCTGGTAAGTAGAGCCTGAGTCGAAGCGTGGCGCAGGCGATCGATTTCTTCATTGATCATTGCCTCTTTTTCGATATAAGTATCGGTGGCGGGCATATAGGCTTCGGGCTGATAATAATCGTAATAAGAAACAAAATAGTGCACGGCGTTGTCTGGAAAAAATTCTCGATATTCTTGCGCTAATTGCGCCGCCAAAGTCTTGTTATGAGCGATCACCAAGGTTGGCTTTTGAATTTGATTAATAATATTGGCGACTGTAAAAGTCTTTCCCGATCCCGTCACGCCCAAAAGCGTCTGGTCTTTTAAACCAGCCTTAATTCCCTTCACCAGCTTTTCAATCGCGACCGGCTGATCCCCCGCAGGCTGATATTTGGATTGTAAGTTGAATTTATTCATCATTGCGATAAAAAATTTATTATGCTTTAATAATTCCGGAAAAGCAAGTACACAATGTTGGAAGAGGAACGCAATAAGGAGGATGACTGTGACCGAAAAGACAAGTGGTGTAATGGAACTCGCACTCCAGCAAGACGAGGTCAAAGCTCAGTATAAGCGTGACTTCGGTCTAACCGAGGGTGAGTTCATGAAGGTTTGCAGACTCTTCTTACCTCACCCAGTGCCGCCAGGACTGACGGACGCTCAGATGGACATTCTCATCATTCTGTGTGATCAACCGAAAGTAGCCTGTTTGCGCCGTGAGCAAAGGGCGTGTGTGATCGTACCAAAGGAGTGGAGTAGCATAACCCCATGTGGAACCGTGAGGAGGATGGATCACTATCGGTTCAAACAGGGCTTAGCCAGATTTATGGAGCAAGTCGCTCAGTACAGAAGTGTCAGCAATGCCACAACGAAAATCTGATTACCAAAGATAGTGCTGTCGACCGCGGGCGGGCGTTAACCAATACGCCCGCTTTTTTTATTTCAGAAAAACCCCCTTAATCCCCCTTATCAGGGGGAAATTCAGAATGACGAGATCTTATTTGATTTATCAAATCATCAAATACTTTATCAATACTATTAACTAAGGCTTTCCAAAATATTTTTTCTGCTGGAGTTTGTTCTAATCTTAATTCTCTAGCGCGCGAAACTAATTTTTTATTATATGGAATAAATTTAATATCAGTAATTCTAACGTCTTCCCCTCCCCTGATAAGGGGAGGTTGGGAGGGGTTTGTTTTTAAAATTAAATCTCGCATCGAGAGAATCCTAACACACAAAAGGATAGTACAAAACTAGTGCAGGTATTTTCCCAAAAACTCCCCCCTAAACTCCTCAAACTTATCCTCCAAAATTGATTGTCTGATTTTTTTAACTAAATTTACAATAAAGTGAATGTTGTGAATCGAAGCCAAAGTGCCAGCAAGCATCTCTTTCCCATGAAAAAGATGAGCGATATAGGCACGAGAATAATTCTGACAGGTATAGCAGTCGCAATCACTTTCGATTGGTTTTAAATCTTCGCGATAAGCGGTATTGGTGATGTGAATCTTTCCCTCTTTTGTATAAATTGTACCGTTGCGACCGAGACGAGTGGGCAAAACACAATCAAAAAGATCCACGCCATTTTCAATTCCCATAAAAAAATCTTCTGGTTCGCCGATACCCAATAGATGACGAGGTTTTTCTTCCGGTAAAATTTCATTGACCCATTTCACCGCCGTGGACATATCTTCTTTGGCAAAAGAACCACCGATACCAAAACCATCAAAATTCATCGAGCCGATTGTCTGGGCCGATAATTTTCTCAGACTTTCTTCTCGACCACCTTGTACGATACCGAACAAAGCAATTTTATTTTCATTATTTAATTTAAGATGTTCATCTAGCGAACGCTTGGCCCAGGCATGTGTTCGTTCTAGAGCTTCGGTCTGATATTTTAAATCTTCATTTGGTGAAGTACATTCATCGAAAGCAAAAATAATATCGGCGCCAAGATTATGCTGAATCTGAATCGATTTTTCAGGTGTAATATAATGAACCGAGCCATCTAAGTGTGAAGTGAAAGAGACGCCATCTTGTCCGATTTTAGCTAAACGCGGCGCGTCAGAATCATCAAATCTTTCTGGGATCATCAGCGACGGATCAGTAATCTGTAAGACCTTAGAAATCCCTTTTTTATAAGCGGCGCCCAAAGAAAAGACCTGAAAACCACCGGAGTCCGTCATGGTCGGTCCAGACCAATTCATCATTTTCCCCAGACCTCCCATCTTTTTGACTGTCTCGTCACCAGGCTGTAAATACAGATGATAAGTGTTGCCTAATACAACTTGCGCCCCCTCATCTTTCACCTGATCTGGGTTTAGGGATTTAACGGTGTCTTTTGTCCCAACGACAACAAAAGCCGGCGTCTCAATTATTCCATGAGGCGTTTCCAATATTCCCGCTCGACCCAGTTTTCCGACGAGCTTTTTTTGAATTTTGAAATTTAAGGCCATTGTTAGTATCCTAGCATAAATATAGATTTTTACGATTCGACATGCTACAATCAGCCTATTATGAACTTAAATATATTAAAATTATTTTCTAAACATCCACATCCTGAGAATGAGCCTCTGACTATTAGGCAGATCGATAAAATCATCAAGAGAAGAATGCGCACGGCTGATGCCGAGTTTTCTCAAGGTTATGATTTGATAAAAAAATATCCACGGTCCGTCAGTATTCTTGGATCAGCTAGATTTAAATCAGATAATATTTATTATAAACAAGCTGAATCGCTGGGACGCCGAATTGCAACAGAATTGAAATATGTCGTGGTGACTGGTGGTGGTCCTGGTATTATGGAAGCGGCCAACAAGGGTGCTTATGAAGCCGGTGGCGTTTCGCTTGGCTTTAATATTAAATTGCCCAAAGAACAAGAGCCCAACAAATACTTAACTGATTATGTGGACTTTGAATATTTCTTCAGTCGTAAAACAATTCTCTTTTACTCGGCTGAAACTTATATTTATTATCCAGGTGGTTTTGGTACCATGGACGAGCTTTTTGAGATTCTGACCTTGATTCAAACCGGTGAAATTCCAAGAGTGCCAGTCATTTTGGTGGGACGAGAATTCTGGGAACCACTTATGGCGACAATAAAAGAGGAATTATTGACCGATAATAATACCATTGATCTAAAAGATACTTATATTTATAAAATCGTCGATACCGAAGATGAGATTATTGATATCATCAAAAAGGCACCACTGCGACAAGACTAAATAGGACTAAGATTAAAATAATAACCGTTACAAACTGCAGGAATACGCCGGCGACTTGATTGAGCGCCAAGACTTTTTTTGAATGCAAACCAATATGAAACTTGAAAAATAGAGATAAAGAATGGTGCTTGAGAATTAAATACAAAAAAGTAAAAAAATCTGGCAACATACTACCGAAAGCGCCCAGAAAGAAAATGAATGGATAAGCTGGATCAAAAAATAAAAGGAAAGCTAGACAAAATCCAACCAAAGCATCGAGAGAAACAAGGGCCATATCGCGAGCCAGTTTTAATTTGCGACTCAAGTCCTGAGCTAGACGAATTTTTTTAGTGGGGTCAGACTCGAGAGAGAGTAAATTATAATCCCGATGTGGGATCATATCTAAGGCTAGATGACTAGCGAAACCCAGAGCAAAACCAGCAACCGGATGAGTCGGCATCAAAGAAGCGACAGCAGCACCAAAAGTGGCATGAACTGATAAAATCATGATTTAAGACAGGTATTATATTCGCTCACTCCTGAATTATAATGATCGACCAAGACTTTTAAAGCTGAAACTGCGTCATTGATTTTTTTGGCGAAATAATTATACTCCTGAATCTTTTGATTATAATATGCACGGTCCAAGCCTGGTGTATTTTTTAATACAATCAAATTATCATACATTGGTTTAGCTTGAGCTTGCATATCTTTAATAGATTGAGAAGAACTATCAATTAAAGATTTCATGCCAGCGCTCGGTCTCTGACATTGAGCAAGTGGGTCGGCAAAAACCTGCACCGCAATGGTGGACATTTGATCATTGAATAAACCTTCACGTTTAGCCACTCCTAATTCTTCGTATTTAGAATTTAAAATATTGGCACGGTGACCAGTACTAGCCATCCAGGCTTCCACGATTTCTTCATCACTATCATAATTACCCAAAGCGAGATTCTCACCAATCAATGAGTAACTATAATTATTTTTTCTAGCTAGATCAGACACACTTTTATTATCTGGTGATTCATGGGCAAAATATTGATTATCAAAGAGGTCATCAAGACGTAAGTCAGCTACTCGATCTAACATTGAATTGGATAGCAGAGGATTTAGAGATTTTTTTTCTCGTTCAATATTTGTAAGCCTTAATATTTCCGAATCTTGTCCGTCCGAGATAGTTACTGGTCTGATTGTTGGCACAGTGGAAGTGGTAACGACAATTGGCTCGCCAAAAATCACTACAGGATTAGTCGTCGAAGAAGTTGAATTTACAGCTCGCAAGGCTTCATCAAAATTATCGGCCACTTGCCAGGTCGGATAGACATTAGGATCAGCATAATTGTCAAAAATATACCTTTTTTGCATCACTAAATAATAGACTATATCCGAAACGCGCTGAGTAATTAAATTTGTTGTTCGCTGGATGAAAATAATTGGCTGGAAATCAGAAAGTGCTGCCTCTGTTTTATTAACAAAAAAGACAAAAATTAGAACAATAATCAAAACTACTAAACCCAGATATTTTAATCCTTTATTCATTTTGTCTATTAATTATACCATATTTTTAAAATCTGTTGTATAATTAAGCTATGAATATTATCTTGGTAATTTTGGGTTATTTAAAATGGCACTATGGCAAAGCCGTTCGTTCTCTCTTTAGTATTTGGAAAAATTTTCTTTATTTTATTTTTGATTTCTTCTCAATCTCTACTTTGTTTAAAAATTTCTTTGACCCCTGGAAAAGAATGAATGACATTTATCCCAAGCCGTTTAATTTGAAAATCTTTTTTTATACTTTTATCACCAATCTAATCACGAGAATCGTAGGTGCCTTGATGCGCTTCTGTCTGCTAATAATCAGTCTGATTTGCTGTCTTTTGTTTATTGCTTTCTTACCCATCGCTCTAATTGTCTGGATTCTGTTGCCATTAATCGTTCTGGTGATTGTTATTGCGGGTATATTTTTAATTTTTAAATAAAATGAGAAAAATCGAAAACTTTATCAAAAAAAGCCCCCTCTACCCCGCCCTAGTTTTGGAAGGTTATTTTTCACCACAAAAAAGAAACGTTGTAATTCAGATTACCAAATATTTTCTCCTATCGTTACCGCTTTTAATAATCGTCAGTGTTATTCTGGAAAGCTATGGCGTCATCGCTTTTGGTCTAATTGCAGATTTAGTAATTGAAAAAATCTTAGGTTTAGTCTTGATTTCGGCCGGCTTGTATATTGCCATGCATTGTTTTGAGGCATATTTTGCTTCAATTTATTATTTCGAATATGTCTTAAAAAATCGTTATCAGACCAAAGAATATTTCACTTTTTCAGCTGGTCGAATCTTAAAACGTGCGACGAACGACAATCTACTCAGCGCCTTTCTTCAATCAATAAGTGTCGGCCATCGAATCATGAAGCGTTTAGGGATCAGTGATCATGACCGAGACATCTTATTTTTAAAACAAGCGGAAGTAAAAAACCCACCGATAATTGATTTATCTGGTGAAAATTTAATTAAGGTCTCAACTATTACAAATTTTCTATATAATAATTTTGCTGATTTTCAGAAACTCTTGACCAAAAACGGAATAAGCCAAAAAGATTTAACCGCAACTGTCGATTGGGTGGTTTATCAGATCGAAAATGATGCTTATGATCGTCAGTGGTGGAAACCAGAAAAACTAGCGCGTATTCCTGGAGTGGCCACCGATTGGTCTTTTGGCCGAACATATTTACTAAGTAAATACAGTCGAAATGCTTTTGATGATCGAGCGGTAAATTCCGAAGCCTCGGTCTTTTCAGAAAGAAAAAGAGAGGTGGAGCAATTAGAAGCGGTCTTAGCTAAGCCAACCGGTGCCAATGCCATTCTGGCTGGAGCTCCTGGTCAAGAAAAAATAGAAGTGATTTGGAACCTTTGTCGACGAATGAAAAATCGGACAGCTAATGCAAACCTAATTGGGAAAAAACCAATCATCTTTCAGACTGCTGATTTTATTTCTTCTGTTAAAAACAAGACTGAGTTTGAGGTCAATTTAATTAAAATTTTTACCGAAGCAATGAATGCTGGCAATATTCTTTTGATTATCGACAATCTACCAAAACTAATCTTGCAAGCTAAACAGTTTGATTTAAAACTTAATGATATTATTGAACCTTTTTTGACCAGTCATGATGACAAAATCATTGGCCTAGCTGATTTAGAATATTTTCATACTTTGATTGAGAATGATCAATCAATCATGATCCATTTTGAAACTGTTTTAGTTAGACCACTACTCTTAGACGAGATTATTAAAGTCATCAGTCAAGAAGCTTTGATAATCGAAAAGACCTATGAAATTACTTTCACCTATCAAGCAATACTGGAGATGGCCAAAGGTGCTGAATCATATTTCCCCGATGGTGTATCTACTGATAAGGCTCGAGATTTACTCTCGGAAATTGCTCCCTGGGCAATTGAAAATGATATTGAAATTGTCCGAAGAGATAATGTTTTGGATTATATTGGCGAAAAGACAAATATTCCAGTCGCCAGAATTTCTGATAATGAAAGGGAAAAACTACTAGAGCTTGAGAATATTCTGATGAAAAGAATTGTCGCTCAACCTGAAGCAATTTTTGCTATAGCTAGTGCTATTCGTCGAAATCGAGCTGGGATTCGTAATGAAAAAAGACCCCTAGGCTCTTTTCTTTTTCTTGGACCAACCGGTGTCGGTAAAACAGAGACCGCGAAAGCCTTAGCTGAAATATTTTTCAGTCAAACAGAATCAGAAAGCTCTGACGAAGAAAAATTACTGATGCGTTTGGATATGTCGGAATATCAAAACGCTGAAGCAATTCCCCGCTTGATTGAGAAATTATCGACCATGTTGCGCGAACGTTCTTACGGAGTCCTACTCTTGGATGAGTTTGAAAAAACTCATGAAAAAGTTTTAAATTTATTCTTACAAATAATCGACGAGGGTTTCTTTTTGGATACTTTTGGCAAAAAGGTGATGGCGAGAAATATTCTGTTTATTGCCACCTCGAACGCTTGTGCCGACAAAATTTTCGAAATTGTATCAGCTGGTAAAAATTTAAAAGATCATAAAGATGAGATAATCGCCACCATTATCAAGCAAGGTATTTTCCGACCCGAACTAATTAATCGCTTTGATGCCACCGTGCTCTTTCACCCCCTTAATCAAGAAAATTTGACCATGATCGCCAAAATGATGATTCAGAAAGTTGCTAAAAAAATAGAGAAAAAAGGTATGACACTTTCAATCGACAATGACTTGATTAATTTTATCGTGCGGGGTGGTTATAATCCAAGTTTTGGTGCTAGACCGATGAATCGCCTGATCCAAGATACCGTCGAGGAACACCTGGCAGATGTGATCATTCGTGAACAATTGACCGCCGGTCAGACTGTTAGCTTTAAGGTTCTAGCCGATAAACCTGAAAAAAATAGTCTAAAACCTATTATTACTTAAAGTAACGACGAGAAAAATACATCACCAAAAGAACCCAAAGCAAGCCGACTAAATAGCCGGCCAAGACATCGCTGGCAAAGTGAACACCAAGATATAAGCGACTAAAGCCAACTAAGATTATTACTGCGCCAAAAATCGTCGTGAAAATTATTTTTAACAATAAATTGAAACGAGATCTCCAAAGACAATACGCAAGAAAGCCAAGTAAAGAAAATATTAGGGCAGCATGTGCGCTGGGAAATGATGCCAGTGATTCAGTATAAAGAGCTATGTCAGCTCCAGGACGTGCTCGGTCGACCAAATATTTAATAATTAAAGTCATCGCTCCCGAACCCAGAACAGAAACAAACAGGGGTATTATTAAATATTTCTTCTGTTTGAGATAAAAAAATATAGAAAAGATAAGAGCGATTAATAAAATGATTAGCCAGTGGCCCAAATAAGTAAATCGCCAAAAAAATTGGTCCCAAAATGGTAAGCGGAGGTATAAAATTGCTTGAGCTAAATTTAGATCAATATTAAGAATATAATCAAACAAGCTCATTGAAATATAGTAATTATCTCTATTGACCACCATACTCGAAAGTAAGGTGGTCTAACAAATAGTTACATAGTTGCAACTGGACCTTTCAAAGCTTTCTTGACAACCAAGATGGTGTAAAGAGCTGAAAGACCAACTAGAGCGTAAACAATTCTCTCTAGAACTGGTACCCCACCCAAGATAAGGTTGACTAGATTCCAATCACCACTGATGGCAATAAGACCCCAGTTGACACCTCCTACGATGGTAAGGACAACAGCGACCCAATCCAATACGTTTAATTTTTTCATGTTTTTCTAATAGATATTAAAACGACCTTTATAGGTTAATTATACCATAAATACATAAAACACAAGCTAGCCCCCTGTGGATAAATTAGTTTTGAGTAGAACTGCGGCTAAAAGAGCCTGACTCGAAAGAATGACCGCCTTCTCTAAATTTACGGTCAGCATCTTCGTCATTATTAGCATCACAAGTAAAAACCTCTCGATGATCACCCCCACTGACATCGAAATAGACATAGTGTGATTTTGGTTTTTCGAAATTAGGTTCCCCTTCCATATCCTCAATTATAGCAATAAACCTATAATCTTCAAGGTTGAAATGTAAAACCGATATGGTCTGATTTATCCACAGTTGTGGCGGGTCTCAGAAAACGATAGTATACTCCCGGACCAAATTGTTCATTAATAAAGAAAGGGGTGAGCTGTGAAGAAAAAGCTTGGTTTGCTTATGATTGTGTTTATAACCGTGTCTAATGTCAGCTTGGGTCAGAATAAGCTTTTTGACAAGAAGACAGCAGAGAGTTTTGAACGGTTTGTCGCCAGCTCTAGAAAAAGTGATGGCGACTACTCCACAATCTCGCTCGCTAACTGGCGACGAGATCTGGATGTGCCACCCATGTCAGGTGAAGATATGGTTCGGAAGATTCTGTATACCTTCGAGATGCACTACAAGAATCTAAAGATCATAGACTATCTGATCGTGTATGATGACAAGCCTGGTAAGGGTTTGGTTTACGACTATATCATCATTCACCACGAGACCAAGCCGACTCGCACCTATCAATTCGCCACAAAACCCTAGTGCAGCCGAAAGCTGATTGGTGCCCATCGACCAATCAGCTTTTAATATTTTCTAATTACCCCCTTCACAATGGCTGCTATTTCTAGCTCATTTTCAGGATAGATATTCTTATAGTCTTTGTTGGCCGGTTCTAAATAAATTTTCCCCTGACGATGACGAAAATATTTCATTGTCCAACCACCATCCACCAAAGCAATCACAATATCACCATCTTTAGCTTCTTTAGTTTGACTCTGATTGGCAAAATTAATCCTTTCGGCCACCACCATATCACCGGCTTGGATACCAGCCTCAATCATCGAGTCTCCTTTCACACGCAACAAATATGTCGAGTCTTGGTTAGGAATCAAGTAGTCGCTAATATCAATAGTATCGAGCAATTCGGCATCAGCTTCGGCTGGAATACCAGCCTCCACCAAACCAAGCAAAGGCACCTCACCAATCAGTTTGTTTGGAATTAAATGACCAGTAGAATCTTTAGACAAGACACCCTCATCAATTAATTTACCGATCAGTTTTGCAACCGCATTCTTTGATTTAAAACCCACCAAGGCCATAATCTCGGTATAGACCGGCATGCGTTTGTGCTTTTTATAAAAAGCGATGATTTTGTTTTTGTGTGAGTTGATCATGGTTGTAAGTATTATAACAGAAATGTTGCCACGACGTTGACCGAACGTTGAAACCAATTAGAATTGAAGCGAGACAGTCGATGCAAATCTCCCAATCGATAGAGCAAAAAACGATGACGCAAAGCTTCTCGACGATATGGCAAACCACGAATGATTTTCATATCGATGATATCATTGATCTTCTGAAGCTCTACTTTGATACTCTTCTCTAAAATAATTTTGCTCATATATTTATCGCTTAACTTATATGTATACAGTATAAGTGAACGACCGTTCACCTGTCAACTGTGGATAACTATTCGGATACAAGAAGTAGTGTGTTGTAAAGAGCAGACCTAAAAACCCCTTATTTTATCTCTAATTTTAAGCAGTTCAACTTCAGGAGTCGGTTCACGATCGCCAGTTCGATATAGCATACTTCTTGGATCATAGCCAAGCAACCCCGTATCCCCCACCTTTCTCGGTACAATATGCAAATGAAAATGTGGCACGTTTTGTCCGGCTAACTTCTCTTGATTCCAAACACAATTAAAGCCTTCGGCACCATAAACCTCTCTCAAGGCTTTCATCGTCTCGTCTGCTAATTCTAAAACTGCCAATCTTTCTTCTTTATTTAAATCTTCGAGCTTCGCCACACACCTCTTTGGTGCAATTAAAGTATGGCCTTCGGTGATTGGAATATTAGTCGGAAAAGCCCAAGCTAATTCATTGTCAAAAATTAATCTTTCTTTTATTTCTGGTAAACTGCAATAAACACAAGTTGTATTTTTCATAGATATAATTATTATACACTAAATCTTAATAAAAAATCGCGCAGAGAGGTTTGTGGCCTTCTGCGCGAAAGAGTTCATGACGGTCTTACCTTTCGACCAACGGACACAAAAAAGTCGTCTCGGTCCACATCAACATCCCCATCCCGATCTTCAGTACTCACAATACGGTCACCACAGCTTTCCTCCAAAAAGGGATACTCGATCTTATCTGGCCTACCATGTCGATCCTTAGAAACTAGACGAGCACCAGGAAAATATATTCGTCCTTTCTGTTTTAAGACAGTTATCCAATTTTCTGGTAGAAATTCCTGATGTAGCGAAAACCACCGAGCCTGCCAGACTGTCCCCCAGATGTGACTGTGCCATGCAGAAATTCTCTCGATAGCCACACCAAGAGAAATGTGATACTCTCCTCGCCGAAGTGGCGACAACAACCTAAGTTGATCTTGATCGATTGTTGTCACAAATTTATCTCGATCATCTAAATGGAGAACACGATCGTGCCGCTCCACATCTTTTCTGAATTTCTCAACCTCCTCAAAACTTGGATACTCCCTGAGCATCTTGATCACACCCGGTTTTATACGGAATTCGGCCAGACCTTCATAGGCCAAGAAAAATTCCCTGAGTAATCCCTCCTGAGGTTTAAAATGCAAATGGTGCATGATGTTTACAAAATCATGACAACTTGTCGAAAACCCTGCTTGCTCCAAAGCAGAAATGAACTGATGAATGACCTTGATATCCCTGATGTCGTGATTCATGTTTGTCCCTCTTTTTTCATAGAACAACTACCCAGTTGAATATTAATAGATAAACAAAAGACAAAAAAGCGAAGATGTCCTCGGTAAAAGAGACTAGTTTTTTAGGTCACTTTGCACAATTTCTTCGAAGAAATAAGCAATTTTTATTTAAAAAATCGCGCGGAGGTAGTCAGTCCCCGCGCGATTAATGTCTCCTACAGACAAGCAAACAGAATGGGATCGCCCGACTCTATCAGATCTACTCCTCTTCTTCCACTATACACCCATTCAACACACAAAGGGTTAGTGCAAAATGGAGAAATGACGAAGACTGGATTAGGGCAACCCATACCACAAATAAACAGATCCCCCGACATTTTGAAGTCGATGGGTGACATATGAACATGCCAACTCCTTTTAAGATAGTGATCTGGTATGGAAGGTTTTATTCTTTCGAATTCCAACGCCAAGCGTATCGTGATCGATTCTGGACAAGTCCTCAGTCCATTTTGACGAGCGATATCCTCGATGCCGAATGCATATACACCGTTTTCATGACCAAGCTCACTCAGTGTCGCGATTCTCAGGACATGACGTTCCTCGAGTCCGTTGAACAACCGATGAGACTCATATTTTACAATCCTCATGAGGTGTTCATCGTTCGAGTAGATTTCAAGACATCGTCGCTTAAGATCTTCTCTGCCCTCGTTGCTTTCGATCGGCGGAAGTTCAATTTCGGTCGTTTGATATGTAACGGTTGTGACTTTCATTGTCTCTCCATCACCTTCACAGAACTACATACCCCAGATCATCACCGAGAAGCCCAGCCTCTCGACTGCTTCTTCGGTCGTTAGACTTTGTGAATCTAACGACCTGACCAGTTCTTGAACATTAATCACCCTTGGCCGATCCTCGCCTTTTTTCACCAAACTCAAAAACGATTTGGTCCAAGCTTTGAACTCCTCGGGTGATTCCAAATCCACGATCATGTAAACAAACGGATCTGGATTGATCAACACTAGACGGGGTTGGTTTAATTTTTTAAGCTCCAACTCTGCGCGGCCAGCCCTCTGCCGACTTAACCTCAGCCTGAACTGAAGTTTTCTGATTCGGCGTTCCAGAATAGACACGTAGCGTCGATTGTTTGTCCAGAATTTAAACAAGGTCATGCGATCCCCCTTTTTTCGTAGAACAGCTACTCATGAGGAATAAGTTAATCCTCTTTTTATCCTTGGCAAACATTGCACTGTTGTCTTCCAATCTTTTGCTCAACTCTTCGAGGAATCCCTCGGACAGCAAATGAGCAAAATAGTGAAGGTCGGACAAGCTATGTTTATTCCCTATCGTTATTTTCCACCAAACACAGGTTGTTCCCAACGAGGGTGGATTTGTGAGACCCTTGCGGACGAACTCCCCGCTGTGATTCCAACAACAGTTGCATGGCAAGACGAAATCTTCCGGTAAGGTCTCCCTTAGCCAGATAAGCAGTTCATCGATAGCTTTCCGTATCTCCCCAAGCCGTTTGGAATGCTTGCGCCCGATCTGTTGAACAACCTTTGTGATTTTCATTATCTCTCCCCTTTTTTCATAGAACAACTACCCAGTTGAATATTAATAGATAAACGAAAGACAAAAAAGCGAGGATGTCCTCGGTAAAAGAGACTAGGATTTTAGATCACTTTGCACAATTTCTTCGAAGAAATAAGGCAAATTGCTGATTTTTTTACTTTTTATCGCTTTTAAAACTGTATTAATACTTTTGATTGAGTCAAATTCCGCTGATTCATTTTTAATTGCCTCATTTATCGGCACCCACATATTATGCCCGAAATCGGTGTCAGAGATTAATTCCCCATCATATTTATCAGCATAAGCAATCGGAAAAACTATATCAGAAAAAAGTTCTCCTGATTTGTACAAAATTCGACGTTCGGAACCAAAAACCTTAAACTGGGCATTCAACCCAGTCTCCTGTTTTAATTTTCTCGTCGCCGCATTTTCGATTAATTCGCCTTTTAAAACCACCCCACCCATGACACCAACTTTCCCATAAGAAGGATTCGATTTTCTAACTTGATTCAAGATTTCAATTTTACCATCGACGACTCTGGAGACAATCGTGATAACATTTATTTTAAATAAACTATTTAGAGTATCATTTGAAGTATTGGCATCAGCTACTAATTTTATTCCGGTTGATGATAAAGAATAGCCATCACCAGATTTAAGTACTAAGCCCTTTTTGACCAAAAATTGAAGATGATAATTATACAGATCGTTTGGGACTTTCTCGGGCGACATTTCGCTATAGCGCAAAGATTTAGCGTTTTTTAACTTAGAAATTATATGATTTTGAATTGATGATAAGTTTGACATTTTTTAAATTAAACTTGATCGCTGTATAAATAAGACTCAGGAATTAGTTTTAGCACTTGAGCAGGCATTTGGTCAAGTGATAGATCGGCTGTCTGTAAAGTTTGAATGACATCTTTTTTAGAAGCGCCGAAGGCAAAAGCAAAGGCGATATTTATTTTCTTGATAGTTTCTAAAGTCAAACTAATGCGAGTAAAATTTTTCAGTTGACGAGAATGATTGTGTTTAAAAATTTCACCGACGCAGGCAATACCGGTATCAGCTGTTCCTTTGGTCTGAGGTAAAACTCCAGCGGTATGCCCATCAGTTCCAATACCAAATTGACCGACAATCACATCCGCCCATTTGGACAGAGCTTCATATTTTTGACTAAATCTTTCCACCGTCTCGTCTAATGAGATATTTTCTAAAATCGGGTGAGAAGTGACAGCTTCCATATCAAAACCAGCATCAATCAACTGTTGCCAATTTGAGTCTGGGTGGCCAACTAAACCATAGCGCTCGTCGGTTAAAATGACAGCTAAATTTTCTTTCAGACCAGCTTCAACCCCATTTCCTTTATCCGACATTCTGGCCGAAATAAAAAATACACTGTTGCATCTTTCTTTTAAAATTTTCAAAGCTTCAACAGAAATCGATAAATTCGAACCACCCGATAAAAGCCAGAGAACTTTCTGGTCTTTACTCAAAAGATCTTCAATTTGTTTGGCCAAAATTTCAGCGCAATCGGCCTGAGAATCGATGTGGGTAAATTTCATAATTAATCTTTAGTATTCTTCACTGTTCTTATAAACAGAGAACCGCCAGTGACTATCAAAATAATAAAAATTGGGATAGCAATGATATTGAGAGTTAAGAAATTGTTTAAATCGCCAAGCTTAGAGCCAAATAAAACAAGCACTGAAGCGGCGATGGCCGATAAAGGCATCAAAATACTGATGAATTTAAGATATTTAATCTTACTTAAACCAGCACCATAGGAAATGAGTTCGGGCATCGGAAAGCAGGTGAAGCAGACCTGATACATGCCTTTCGTGGTACCGAGATGATTTATAATCCTAGCTAATAGGCCGTGTTCATTTCGAGCAATAAATTTATCGACTAAAGGATAGCCAAAGAAACGGCTGATCGAAAAAGCAATTGTATAACCGAGAAAATCACCAATGACAATGTAAAGTAGACCGGGCCAAAAACCAAACAAAACACCGACAATTAAATATAGTGGTGAGCCAGACAGGGGGGCAAAAACGATGGTAGAAATCTTTAATAAAATAAAAATAATTGGCGCCCAAATGCCGGCTTTGATAACTGAATCCTGAAAAGTATTTACATCAATGAAAGCAAAAGCGACGATAATGATCAAAATCGTGAGTCCAAGACCCCAAAAACTGAGTTGCTCGGTTGGCTTAAATTTTTTAATATCAAAACTTGGCATAAGTTCATTTTACCTTATTTTACCGATAATACTCAATCAGAGCTTTCGTTCCAGCGAGATTCTCGGACCAATCGAGATCAGTGTGGTTTTTTAATTCAACACTAATAGCAGGAATTTTAATTGAGGCCAGCCAATCCCCTGCATCACCGGTAATTGCATAATCAGTGAAGGCTTCGGCGACGGGATAGCTTGAAGCACGAGAATAAAGCTTGGCAATTTCTAGTGAAACTGGAAAGATTGAACCGCAACCAGAAGCATAGACTTTGTTGGCCTGACTGTGCCAAAACAAAACTAAATTAGGATTAGTTTTTAAAACGAAATCGCGAAGAGCTTTGGCTTCGGGTTCAGAAAAAGCTGATGCCCCAGCACTAACTATCTGAGTGCGCCAAGTGCTCGTCGCTTGCCACTGACAATCGAAATTGCGATTCAAATCGACATTGTTGGCATTAAATCGAGCAGACGCCTCTGTCCCTTTTGCAACACCGTCAGGGTTTAGTGAAGGAATAACTGTGATTTTTAAATTGGTTGGAATCAAACTCGGATTAGCTTTCAGATAAGAAATAAATTGCTTGGCCAATGAGACACTATTCCATTCATAGCCACCGTGAATACCACCAATAAAAATCAAATGTTTTTCTCCTTGCCCAAAAGTTATCGCTTCAATATTTCTACCCTGCACCGAAGTACCGATTGAAAAAGCTGTAAAGGCTGTCTCGACCGCTGCTGGTGTTTCTGGAACAGGTTTGGTCTTAGTAGAAAAATAGAAGAAAATCGCAGTTAATAAACCGAGGATGATTACAATCAAGATTCCCCAGAAAACTTTCTTCGAGCGAGAAGATGGCATTATTTAGAATAATATTTTAGGATGGCATCAATCCCCGCTTTGTTTTTTGTCCACTCGGTATCAGTGTGATTGGTCAGAAGAACGCTGATGGCTGGAATATTAATTTTCGCTAGCCAATTGGTCAAATCACCGGTAATTTCGTAAAAATCAAAATCTTCAGTTGAGGTATAACCAGATGCTTTAGAATAAGCTTTGTTTAGGGCGGTAGTATCTGCCAAAACGCCATTGTGACAGTTGGAAGAATAAACTCCACCCGAAGCACTGTACCAAGCCACGACTGCCTCAGGTTGATTGATTTCGACATAATTTTTCAAAGCCAAAGCTTCTGGCTCAGAAAAGGCCGAGGTTCCACCGCTCACTTTTTTACTTTGCCAAACACCAGATGCTTGCCAATCACAATCAAAGTTTCGGTTCAGATCAACATCGTTGGCATTGAATCGAACCGAGTCGGCTAAGCCATCAGGATTTAGAACTGGGATGACCGTCACTTTTAAATCGACAGGGATATAATTAGGATTAGCTTTAATATAAGCGACTAATTCATTTGCGACGGCAACGGTGTTAGCGCCGTAACCACCATGAATACCACCGACAAATAATAATTCTTTTTCTCCTGTACCAAAATGATAAGCGGCGATTTCTCGGCCTTCAACAGACTGGCCCAAAACTGTTTTCTCTTTGTTGGTGACAGTTGAGGTCGCTACCACATTAGTACTGGTAGCATTAATCTGATCGTTTGTTAAAACTACTTTCTCTGACGAAGAATTAATAATAAAATAGCCCGCGATCGCGATGACGGCAATAACAATGATTGCTAAAATTACTTTTTTCATATACTTATATTTTAGCATACTAACGAGATTTGCAACAATACTAAATATTATATCCTGTTTCGATTTTAATCAAATTAAATCTTTGATCTGGATGCTGTCCATTGTGTCGGATGACATCGTCAGCAAAATTATGACCCTCTCCGAAGACAACAGGAATCACTTTCTGATTATCGGTGACACTCCCACCAATAATGTCAATCGTCTCGCTTTCTCTGATTGGGCTTCTTCTCTTTCTTTCATCTACATTATCATAATAGACTTCTCCAATTTCCGAAGCTTTTTTATTCATTTCCTGACGAGTCTCCCCCTCAGTTGGAAGTAGATTTACCGTACCATCAAAGTAGGCTTTTGCCGTTGCCCCAAGAAACAAATAGATCGCGGAATCGCCATGTTTGTCATATACTTTTTTACGTAAGTCACGAAGTTCTCTTTCGTATTTATCAAAATCAACCTTTTCCTCAACTGTAAGTTGTGGAGGATTATTTCTAAATTCTTTCTCCAGTCTAGGCAACTCCTGATTTAACACGTAGGCAAACAAAGCTTCGGCGCTTGTTCCCAAACCTCGATTTTCATCCACACCGACCCAAATATCATTATAAATTTTTCTGTATGAATCCTTATCAGCGGTTACAGAGCGAATATTTTGTACTTTTTCTTTGTAAACAGAAAGTAAATCAAGCGAAGTGTCTAATACACCCTCAACAAAAATATTAGTCGTGCCGTTATTCACCTTAACTAAAGTATCAAGGATTTGTGAAATTTTTAGCTGACTGTCGATTACCTCAGAAGCAAGTTCAGGATTATTTACTTCCATTCCTGGAAGATGATGAACTTGGCCGATATGCACAATGTATTGGTTTGCCTCTTTATCATAAACTTCCAAAGTGACATTTACTTTCATATTTCTTGCGAACTCTTCCAAATTCATGCCGAGATTTTCGCCCGCAGTTTTCACTTCATTTGCATAGTGAATTTTTTGATACTGAGGTACACCAAGCAAGGTCGAGGCGGTCACCGCTCCAATACCAAGAAATCTAGCTAATCTAGATTTTACCCAAGGTTTATTTGCAACCGGCTCTTGGCCTGATTCAAGTTTAGGTTCTTGAGGTGGAATAGACTCTAATTTTTCGCTCATAGTAAAATAAAATTAATATACTATTTCAACTTTCAGTTCAACATACCCATTATCATCATTTAAAACACCAGCATCGATAAGGTTTTTAATCGTCTGCTCGACGTTTTTTCTATTTTTATCGACAGTTGCCAAATCAACATCCATGCCCTCTAAGACCTCCTCTGCTAATCTGCCACGATCTAAAGTATTATTAGCTTTAATGGCGCCATCAATAAGTGTGACAACTTGAGTGACGTCTTCTAGATTCGAATCCAGCAGTTCGAGTTCTGCCATAGTTACGGATTTCTGACCCTCGGCGATTCTTTGTTTTAAAGCGCCAATTTCTCCAGCGATCTCGGTTCGTTCAATTTGCCCTAAATCTATTCCTGACATTTTATTATTAATTAATTGATAAAGTCTAACTGTCTAATTTTAGCATAAAAATACCCCAGCCCGCTATCGGACTGGGGATTACTGGCTCGTCTACAGGATGATCTTATCGACCATCTCCACGGGGTCACCAAACGCCTCGATACTCTCGTCTGTGACGATAAAGACTCCAAGCTTACGTCCTTGGTCACGAGACAGCTTGAGCAGTTCAATGGCCAGCTCGCGATGTCCAGGACCCAACAACACGAGAACATCGACTTCGTGTCCGGATGTAACCATGGCACTGGCCATGTCGGCCATCATCGGCGCCGGGATTCGCCAGGTGCCGCCATGCATCATTCTCAATCGCTCGATAGACCTTTGCTCGTTCATGGTCATGGCCCGATCACGAACCGGAGCCACTGCAATAATGATCCTGTTGTCCTGACTCATGGGGTTCTCCTCTATCTCCAATGTTTCCAACACAACGTTCTATTTATTATACTAGCACGTTTGGGGAGGATGTAAAGGGGTTCGAATTCTATTCGTACCTCAAGGCTTCAATCGGATTAAGTTTTGAGGCCCGACGAGCGGGATAATAACCGAAAATTATTCCGATACCAGCCGACACACCAAAAGCCAGGAGGACCGATACCAAAGACATGTCTGTTTGAATAATATTTAAAATTGATAAAAGATAACCAATAAACCAACCCAGAATGACACCAATTAAACCGCCGATGAAAGTCATCGACACAGCTTCAATTAAAAATTGTGAATTGATATCTCGGCTTTTAGCACCGATGGCTTTGCGCAAACCAATCTCTCTGGTTCTTTCAGTCACCGTAGTCAACATCATATTCATAATCCCAATACCGCCGACAATAAGTGAGATACCAGCGACCGCGGCCAGCAAAGTAGTAAATGTATCTGTGACGCTCGAAGCGGTGGCGACAATATCACTTTGATTCATGATACTGAAATCCGCCAAAGTTGAATCCGTTATTTTATGTCTCGTTAAAAGCAGATCGGTAACTTCAGTCTGTACTTCGGTCATAATCTCCGTACTCTCAGCCTGAATATTAATCGTCGAAACATAATCACTGCCAGCTAAAAATCTCTGCGCCGTATTAAGTGGTATAAAAATCATATCATCTTGACTACCAAAACCGGTACCTCCTTTAGCCGCTGTCACCCCAATAATATTGAACTGTATTCCGTTGACCCTGATTGTCTGCCCAATCGGATTAGCCCCTTCACCAAATAAATCATCACGGACAGTCGGACCGAGAACCGCCACTTTAGATATGTTTCTATTATTCTGTTCGGTAATAAAATTACCTAAATCTATTTCCAAATTTTTTACTGCTAAATAACTGGCGGTTACTCCGTCGACGGAAGTATTGGTATTCGTGCCCTTGGCAGTTACTTGATAACGACTAGACAACTCTGGCGCGACGTCTTTCACTCCAGTCAAACTAGAAATAGCGTTGGCGTCTTCGGCGGTGAGGGTCTTGGCTGAGCCACGGCCCGTACTCACCTGCACTCCAGGTGTCCTCTGAGCACCTGGGGTTACCATTAAAAGATTTGAGCCAATTGATTGAATACTCGAAGTGATAGAACTTTGTGCTCCCTGACCAATGGAAATCATGGCAATCACGGAGGCGATTCCAATAATAATACCCAGCATCGTCAGGCCCGTTCGGACCTTATTGGCCACCAAGGCGGAATATGTTTCTTCTAAAATATCAATGATTTTCATAATTATTTTTTATTGATTATTCGTCTTTTGTGAGTCTTAGAGTCAGAGACGATTTCACCATCACGAATATGAATAATTCGCTCGGCATGTTCGGCTACTTCGTGTTCGTGAGTGATCAAAATAATTGTTCGGCATTGCTCGGCATTTAATTTTTGAAAAGTTCCCAGGACAATTTCTCCAGTTTTGGTATCCAAATTTCCAGTCGGCTCGTCAGCTAAAATAATCGTCGGATTATTGACCAAGGCCCGAGCAATCGCCACTCTTTGAATTTGTCCGCCAGAAAGTTGATTTGATTTGTGATGAAAATGTCCCTCATCTAAACCCGCCGCCATCAAAGCCTCCCTCGCTCTTTTTTCTCTTTCAACAGCAGACACCCCTTCATAGATCAACGGCAACATCACATTCTTTAAAACTGTCGTTCGCGGTAAAAGATTGAAAGACTGAAAAACAAAACCAATTTTTTCCTTACGAATATCAGCCAATTCATCATCAGTCAACTTGGAGACGTCCTGACCGTTCAAAAAATATTTACCGGCCGTCGGAGTATCCAAGGCACCTAAAATATGCATCAAGGTAGATTTACCAGAACCGGATGGACCCATGATCGCAACAAACTCTCCATCTTCAATTTTGAAATCAACCGATTTCAAAGCGGTCAAGGTAATGTCGCCATTATTATAAGTCTTGGTAATATTTTTGACTTCAATCATTTTATTGTCTTGGCATTCTAGTACCACTACCACCACCCAAAATACTAGTCACTGACGGTGCCTGACTAGTCGCTTGACCAGCCGTCGCTCCCGTCACGGTCTTGGTAACCACCCGATCACCTTCACTCAAACCATCGATAATTTCGGTTACCGTATCATTAGAAATACCGACCGTAATATTTCGAGGCGTTGATCTGGTAGAACCATTAGTCAAAATTTCAACATAATTTACCGTTCCCTTATTTTTTATAGCACTATTGGGAACAATCAGGACTCTAGTCTTACTATCAGTAGTAATGGAAGCACTGACACTCATACCCGGCTTAACCCGCTCATCTTGAGAATCAAAACCAATTTTTATCGTATAACTGACCACCCCCTGCGATACAGTACCGATCAAATTCACTTCAGCAACTGTACCAACAATTTTCAACTCTTCAAAAGCATCGAAAGTCAGCTCCGCTTTCTGACCGACTTGCACTTTAGCGGCATCAATCTCATTTAAAGAAATCTCAGCCATTTTTTGCTTGGTAATCAAAGTGGCAATCGTAGTACCACTGCTCAAAGTTTCACCCAAATTGACATCACCGACCGAAGCGATGATACCAGCAAAAGGAGCGGTAACCGAATAATCAGACAGAGCGTCTTTTTTCTGTTTTAAAGCTAATTCTTGTGAGCGCAGATCTAGAGTGTCTGGACCATCTTTGAGATCTGACAAAGTGGTTTCAGCATCTCTTAAGGCACGATTACCGTTCACAATATTATTATCAGCTGAAGTTAAATCTGTGATAATAGAATTGGCAGAGATTACTAAATCGTTTACGGCGACATAAGCATCAGAAGCAATAGATGGATCATCTTCACGGTCCCTCATATAGACGACGGTATCTTTCGCTGTCTTTGAGGCATCGAGAACCAGTTTTGCCACGTCATTCAAATCAGAAATAAATATTTCGGTATTATGGTCATCAAGCTTGTCAGAAATCAGACGATAATTTTTTTGATAAGTAGCAAGAGCCTTATTAGCCAAATAATATTTCTCTTCAGTTAAATCAATATATTCCTTCTCAGTTTTTCCCATTCCGGTTTTGGAGGAACTTAAATAAGTGTCAAACAAACCGTCGATAATTTCCAAACTATCCGATAAATCTGTGGCTGATTTAATAATAGTAATTCGGCCATCATCATAAGCCGTCTGTTTTTCTTCTTTGGCATCAATGACCGCTTCTTCGGCTTCTTGTAAATCTGTCGGATCAAGGGTCACAAGTTCATCATAAGCAATTTGGGCGCTCTCTAATTCATAAGAGGCGTCGCCACTATTTAGACCAGCCAAGTAAGCCCATTTTTGTACTTCCTGCCCAACTTTAGCGTTTAAATAAATTAAATCACCGGAAGTTTTAGTTTTTAGATCAACTTGGTTTAAGGCTGAAACCTGACCAGTTCCACTCACGGTCGTGATAATACTTCCAGATTTGACTGGTTCTGTGATATAAGAAACTTCGCCATCAGTACTATTAATAGATTTTATTAGCCAATATCCCAGGGCGATAATCACGATCAGCACAAGAACAGAGATGATCTTGTGTTTTAAAATATAATCTTTGGTTTTAATAAAAATTTTTTTCATATAATTTTATTATCTGAAGTCTTGAATCGGTGGTGGTGGCAAAATCCTGACGAGCTTGGCCTCTATTTCTCCCCGATCATTTGCCTCACCAATGACCGAGACAAAGTCGCCGACGAGAATATCACTGATCTTGATCTCGGCTCGAGCTTTTCTGACACTGGTATCTTCGCCAAATAAAATCACTTTTTCGATATTGTTTGGTTCAGCGACGGCGATGGTGGTCGAACTAACTTTGATGACTTTTCCAACGGCTCCATGTCCGCCAGGCATATTGTCGAAAGGCATTCCTTTATCATCACCAAAAATTCGACCATAATTTTCTCCTAATCGTTGAGAAAAATCGGCCTTTCGGAAGCCAACAAAGACTCCAGCTTGAAAGACTATCACCAAGACTAAAAATGTGACCAGGCCGATGATAAAACCTTTAATATTAAAATTCGTCATGATAGATAATAATTAAATATAATTGGCCGACAAACCAACCTTTTGCAAATCCTTTTTGATAAAGCCAAATTTAAAACTGAGGGATAATCCAAGCAGCGAAACGAGAATTAGAGTAAGTGGAAAGACTGGAGCAGTCTCGATCAAGGTCATAGAGAACTGTTTCCAATAAGTCATGACGATACTGGTATCAGTGAAGAGCAGGGATAAATAATTCCAGAAACCAGAATTTTGCATCTGACTAACCAGATTGATAAAAATTGGAAAGAAAGAAATAAAAGATAGACCGCCGACAAATTTGGTGATTAAAGACTGTCTTTTTAATCTTTTGACTCGTTCTTGATCTATTCTCAAAAGAATCTTTGAGTTCAACAAATCAAGTGATTCTGATTCACCAAGAGACTTAAAAGCCTTTTCTAAATTATTACTCATACTAGTTTATACGGGTGAAAAGCTCTTTTAGGTGCAAAAGGCCTCGGCGGTGTTGACTTTTGACTGTCTCAATCGGTCTTTTTAAAATAGTCGCTATTTCTTCTAGTGATAAATCATCGGAGTATCTTAAGACAAGAATTTCTTTATATAGAGCTGGCATTTTGCCTAAAACGGCCCGCAATTTATGCAAATCCTGAGCGTGAGCAAATACTTCATCGGCCAGTACAGTCTCGTCTGTCAGGGTGTCTAATATCATATTGCTATCATCTGGACGGTCAAAGTCAGAGAAGACTAAATCTTTTCTTTTTCGTAAATAGTCAATGGTTGTGTTTCGTGCGATCGTAAAAAGCCAAGTGTTGAATGAGTATTTCGGATTATAACTTTTTAATTTTTTCCAAACTTTGACGAAAATATCCTGAGTCAGATCTTCTGCTACCGATTCATCTGAAACCATACCAAAGACAAAACGATAAACGGATTTGGAGTGTTTGGTTACTAAATCAGGTAAAATGTCTTCCTGATTATCGTTTTTATCTAGGCTTACCATTTTTAATAATATACACCCAGAGACATCGAAAGTCTATTTTATTAAAAAATCTATTTTCTGTGGCGGCGGCGTATAATGATTTTTATTCGATAACCATTTTTCATGTAATCGACGTAACCTCAAAGCCTGGTCGGGTTTTGACCGACATTGATATTCATAAATATCCACCAGATTTCTCATACTAGCAATCCACTCTTCGGGAGTATCACTGTCATCATAAATTTCTTTCGCGTGCTTGTTTATATGTCTTTTAATCGCCAGAACACTAAAGTGTCCGGCGATCTTCTTGAGATAGTCTACTAAGATAGTATCAATCTTTTTGGATGATATTTTTTCCATAATTTTAATGCACCACCTTACCGGGATTGGTCAGGTGTTTGATAGACCCGATCGCCAGCTCAAATGCATTTCGTCTTCGCCACAATTCTTCATATTTCTCAGCTGAAATATTAGTCTCATCTTTTATTTTTTTAAGTAAAGCGACAATTGGAGAAATATCTCGTCTGGCCGATTCTCTGGTGTTAAAAATTTTCTGCTCATCAGATGTCAGCACAATCGCGCGAGCTTCGGCAATCTTTTGTTTATAAGTATCAACATAGGAAGGATTATACTTTTCAAAATCAGCCACCGCCATTGTCACTAGCACGTCTGATGACAACTCTTTAGCATGTCTAAAAACCGTAGCCAAGTTGGGTGAAATATCGGTAATGGCTTCCATTTCGGCAAGAGGATGAGCAATTTCAAAAGCAGCGACCATTGCCTCAAATTGAGCGATTTCTGGGCCAGCTTCTCTTAAACTTTCTGGCTCGACAAATTGCTCGGGGTGTCTGGCTTTGTGCATTGCGAGCAACTCAGCTTGTTCTTGTTCCGATAATTCTTCCGGACTTGGTTCAATTGGTGGTATTTCAGGATTCATAAAAATAATGATATCATACAAACAACATAATACAATGACAGAAGAATTTCCAAAATACGATGAGATTGCAGACGAAAGAACAGCCAGTGAAATACTTGAAACTGATCAAACGCTTTCGGACGAGGAGCAAGAACACCTCATCTCGCTCATTGTCGATACGCAATTATCGGCGGAAGTTTTAACTTTGGCTGATTTCAACCATCGAGAATTAACCCAGGCACAAAAAGAGAGATTAATGTCTCAAGTCGTGACCAATATTGATGTGGCATTTTCTTTTTATATAAACTTGGTTGAATCGGGAGTAATCGCCGAACCAACCCAAGAGGAAAGATGGTGGATTTCACGACTCGAAAAATCCCTGTCCCAAACTGACATTCCAGAAATCGCCAGATATCTTTCAGAACACGCGATTTCACTCACCCCCGAAAATCGTGAACAGCTTAATCGGGGTTTTCGTTGAGCCGTTCGAGAAAAAGTCTATTCTTTAAAGTAAATAAATTTAGCCCCGGCACTGTGAAGTGCCGGGGCTGCTGTCTAAAATGTTCGATTCAACCCAACCTGGCTCTTTCCCTTTCAATGAACGTCGTCGGTCTCCACGGAGTTCGCAGATGGATGGCACCGAAACTCACCGCTTTCGCGCCGAGATTCCTGACATGCTCCATATCTTTAAACTCCATGATGCTCGGGCCGATCACTGAGAGCGACCCTTGACTGGCGAGCGCTTCTACCGCTCTCCAGTTATGTTTCTGAGCCGGCTTACCAGACACACCGCCACCACCTCCACCAACTTGTCTTTCCAGTGGCCACAAGGGAGATCGTTCGCCCTTAGTGAAGACCGTCTTCCACGGCGCACTGTTGAGAGAAATCGCTTCAGCAATTCCTGCCAACCCACGCGCTATGGCGAGATAGTCTTGATCGACCGAAACCTTGACGATGACAGGGTGACGTGAAAAACGTTTGACGGCTTTAACACTTTCCACCACCATCTCCGTCATCTCCAATCTATGCCCTGTGTTGGGACACGAGACGTTGACCTCAAGCGCAACGAGATCAAAACGATTGAGCATCTCGGCCATTTCCACCAGTTCCTTTTGGTCGCTGAAGATTGAACCAGCGAGGGGAAACTTCTGGAAGTCGAGTCTGGGACCGATCTTATGACACCACCACTCGATGCCGGGATTGGTCAATCCAATCTTATTAACCGAGCCACCAGGAATCAGACGAACACAAGTCCAGGGCTTCCACCATTTCAAATTACCGACTCGCGGTTGGCGAGTCAGGGACTTGATAACGACCGTGCAAAGCTCGGGCTTGATCAAGCCGAGTCGCACGAGTGGACGTTCCCAAGGCCAACCCTGACCATCAAAGGCTAGGGCGCCGCTCGCCACCATGTATTCAAAAGCATGACCATTTGAAAGAGTAATCACGAGAATTCCTCCAGTTTTGGTTGTTTCAATGTACGAGCCTGTTTAAACAGTAGCGTATAAATAATATTAAATCAAATCAGAAAAAAATATAAAAAAAGGGCTTCATCACCTTGCGGTGATGAGCCCTTGTTTGTCACAGTTGCACCTACTCCAGCACTGGGTGTTCGGACATCGCTTCCATCAAACGAGCCCATTCGTTCTTGGGCTTCAGAATCACGTTGCCCTTAGCGATGTCTTCCGCCACTGCCGGATCATCCTGCCTCCATTCGTTGATAGGCAAACGAACCAGACTGATGACCGGTATGTGATTCGTTAGAGTACCAGGACCATCCTGCATCTGATCGGTCACCGGGAAAGTCTCATTGACCACCAGTGAACGATTCAAAAAACAAGCGATCGCCAAAACTCTTCCACCAAGAGACTGAATCAACCTAATTAGCTCTTCGGTGGTTGAGAAGTTGTTGCAGACATCCTCCACGATCACATAGTTTCGTCCCGGCTCAATGTCGTGACGGGCGAAGACCAGCTTGGACTGCTCGCGCAGTTCTTCTGTCGCCAGCCTCGTGACCTTCTTCTCGGCTTTAAGGATCGTGATGCCGAGTGCTGGATAAGCGAGGCCAATAGCGTCGGCTAAACTATAGCCTCCGATTGGCGCTCCGATGACTCCACCATCAATTTTATCCAGGCCAATTTGGCTATACAGCCTCTGGCACAGGGAGACCGCGAAGAATCCCAGCACGCTCGGATGTATCTCGGCCTTCGAGAAGTTGGCATAAATGTCGCCAACGAACTGCAACATCTTGCCGTCAGGCGCCTCATACTTGCCGGCGTAACCGACAAGTGGACCAAGGCGCCGACCATTGGCATCCTTCGGGCAAGAGTAGTATCCACCGCAATTGCCCAAAGTTTCCATATGTCTATTGCCCGCAATCTCAATCTTGCCACTCATTTCTTTTCCCTTTCTTTATGAATTTCTGAACAAGATCTCACGCAATGGCGGAAGCAATCTCCTCAATCGTCCGCATCACCGCATCATACGGTTTTTCCGCTTGAACAATCGGTCGACCGACGACAATTCGATCTGCTCCAGCCTTGATCGCCTCAGCCGGGGTCATTACCCGTTTCTGATTTTGATCATCACTTTTGACTATTGACCAGACTGGTCGAATTGCCGGCGTATTGATGGTCATCCGCTCACTGAGAATTTCTCGAAGCCTCGTTGCTTCTCTCGCGGAAGAGATGACTCCATCCAAACCTGAGATATCAGACAAGTCAGCCAACCCGTCGACGACAGATTCCAGACTGGCTTTGTAAATACGACGGACCTCTTCTTCCGTTAACGAAGTCAATACCGTCACACCCAGAATCTCCGTTTCCGGTAATTCTTTCTTCAGGGCTTCCATCGAAGTCCGCCCCGTCGAGCACATCACGGTCAGAAGTTCCGGCCGAGCTTCCCGCAGGAGTTCACCATCCGTGGCGAGCGTCTCGGGAATGTCGTTGAGTTTCAGATCGGCAAAGACCTTGAGATCAAGATCATGAAGACGATCAATCAGATCATAGCCCACGGCCCGGAGAATGGAGTTTACTTTGATATAAACCCCGGTCCCCTTGAGCTCATTGGCGAGCCTGATCACTTGATCCCGAACCCAGAGTCGACCATGAAATTGGGCCGAATCTGTTTTGAAATCCGCCGCCACGATCAGTCGTTCCGCCGGCCTCAACAATTTTCTAGCCTTCATCACTACACCGACCTTTCTTTTTTGTGACAGAACACAACACCATCACGGTGTCGGCTTTTTTAATTTGAGTAAGCTCTCAACCTAGCTTTTAGACTACTCTTTTTTCTCCAAAATGCAACGCTAGATCGATATCCACATTTACTTCCCACTTTTATATCACAAAAACAATAAATCCCTCTCCAAATCATCGGCCTCAGTGCCACCGGTTTTTCTTTTAATGGCTTTCTGGGTGGAGGCTAGGTACAACACTTTTTTGCCAAACTTTTTCTCGAGAGAATCGATTTGCTCATGAACAATTTCAAATTTATTGGCTTGAGCCCTATCACCAAAAAGATCGCTCTGGGTCACGGCTGAAGAAACCAAATCATGCAAGACAATCCCAGTAGTGCGATATGGCATACCTCGATGATGCATTTCCTGAAACTTTTCCCCGGCCAATCGAATAATCGTCTCTGGTGCATTGGTCGGCGTGGCGAGATTTACCGAGCAAGTATGATATTCAAAATTGCTGGTCTTGAGAAAAAAAGAGACTTTCTTGGCCACTAATTTAAAGTGTCTGGCTTTAGTACAAGCCTCTTCAATATGTTTTGACAGTTGCGAAAGTAAAAATATTTTATCATTGGTCGCCGGATGAAAAGTTCGAGTTTTTTGAATTGAGGTATAGACAGTTTTCGGTTTAGGATCTATTTCCATCACATAAATGCCATTCAATTCTTGCCAAATTACTTCATAAGGCTTGGACAAATTACTTCTAATCCAGTTGATACTTTTATCAGCAAAATCAAAAGCGGTCTTAATTCCCATTTTTTCTAAAGACTCAGAAGTTTTTGGACCAATCCCCCAGATTTTTCCAATCGGTGTTTTAAGTAAAAAATCTTTTATTTTATCTCGCTCGATAATCGTCAAACCATTTGGCTTGACCCATTTCGAAGCAACTTTGGCCAGCACCTTGGTCGGAGCGACTCCAAGTGACACCGACAAATTTAGCTCGTCATTAACTTCTTTTTTGATTCTTTCCGCTATTTGCTTATAACTCATTTTCAGTGGTCGATCGAGTCCAGTCAGATCACCAAAGCATTCATCAATACTATATTCTTCCACGTCATCGACATAACGACGCACAATATCAAACATCCAGCTGGAATATTTCGCATAGCTTTTATAATCCCCAGGCATGATAACGACTTTGGGAAAATATTTTTTGACGTGATAAGTGGACATGCCCCGTTTAATCCCGAGCGCCTTGGCTTCGTACGACAAAGCCGTGACAATACCTTTTTCTTCCCCCGTCACCACCGGCTTGCCTTTCAGTTTAGGATTTTTCGCCACTTCCACACCCACAAAAAAAGCATCACCATCAATATGCAAAATTGTTTTGTTTTTCACCACCTGCCCCATGCCTATATTATAGGTGAACGAGAGTTCACTGTCGAATGGGTGAGTGGAAAATTATTCCTTCTTTGTCTCAATTTTTCTTATAAACAAATCCCGCAGTAATTCTCCTTTGTTATTGTCATTCACGCGATACTTTTCTGGTTCAACGAATATGTCAATCAGTGTTTCTGCTTGTTCTTTCTTAAGTCGATAAAAGTTATCAAGTATGCTCTCCCATTGTTTAATACTCAGTATCTGAAACATTTTCTTAGGGGAAATTCTTGGAATTCTCTCCTCACCAAATTCAGACATAAGGCTTTTAACCTCATCGCCAAATTCCATAAAAATCGCAGTGAGAATATACTGACTGTTGTTGGAATATAAACTGAGTAATTTCTGTGCTGATTCATACGCCGGATTTTCTTTTTCTAGTTCTCGATTTTCGGCGGAAGCAATACCAAACTTGATAGGACCAAGAACACCTTGGGGATTTTCTTCGCTATAGACCCAACCATGTTTTTTAAGTACTTCCTCGTGTAATTCATAATTGATAAGTCCTGGATTAATATCGAAAGAACGGCTTCTGCCAAATTTACCCAGTGCCTTCTGTAATTCTGATTCAAATTCTTCTTTAGTATGATAATCTCTTAGAAGCAAATGAACTATTCGACTGGTTCTTCCATTTCCGTCAGAAAAAAGATGGACAGCGTTGATGACAGCTGGCAAAAAATATTTGAGGTCTTCCTTATTAATATTTGGTGCTTGCTCATAAGCATATTGCAATATTCCTTCCTTATCTTCATGACGCGGTACTTGTATGTCCTCTATGAAACCACTCAAGTATACTTTCTCACCGTCAACAGTGCGTTCATCCATAGGAATATCTCGAGTGATCCCATTTAATCTGATCAAGAAGTCCTCGAAGTCATTAAAATTAAGTGTTTCGGTGTCAACTTTATTATTTAATAGTTTTTTAACATACTCATAAGCCCTAATTTTATCGAGAAATTTGACAACCTTTTGAGCTTGCTCGGCGCGAATTTCTTCTTCCGTTTTTTGGGGAAGTATTTCTTGATTATTTTGTTCTTCGGGATTTTTCATAAAGCTTAAACTTTAATCTGGCTGACTGTGTGATATGAAGTTGGAACTAGTGTAGCAATTAAAGCTTAAAATAATTCTTCAAAATCTTTCGGGTCAAAAATATCTGCTAATTCGTTAGTTTGTCCACAAAGTTCGATTGTCTTAAGATCTTCTTTGGAAAAAAATTCAATCGCTTCACATTCGTCAGTTGCAGTAAAATTTAAATCTTCAAAATCAATACGGTAAGCCAATACTAAAGAATAATACCAACCAAGTTTCCTCTCATTGTTTTCAAATCGATGGGTCCAGACATAGAAGGGTTTATCAGATATCTTCTTGATAGTCAGACCTGTTTCCTCTTCGATTTCTCTTTTTAATCCAAGCTTTATATCTTCACCGAAATCTAAGCCTCCACCTGGTATCTCCCATTTACCACTCAAGGCTGGTGATTCATGGAAAAGCAAAATCTTACCTTCCCGGACACAAAGCCCCTTAACGGTGACTCTATAAAAAGAGTCTGGAAAAACTGTAGAATGTTCATTCATTTTCATCTGTAAATTATATCATAAATTATTAGGTATTGTTTAATGTAAGCCTCAATTGGCGTCAGTTCTGTGAAATCGTTTTTCTGCGCACTACCCTATCACTATATTCGAGATTTAACCTCCTTAGCCCTCTCAATCTGTCTATCGACAATCGGTCCAAGATTCTTATCGGAGTATTTTTTATACTCATCCAAATCAATCATTTTAATCTTAGTAATTTCACCATCTGGATCAGAAATAAATTCATCCAAGGGCTCAACAATACACATAGAAGTCGTGTAAAAATCATTACGTTCTTTACCGATAGCTTCGAGGAGGCCAAAAAATTTCTGTTCTATCACTTTCATATTAGTTTCCTCTTTGACTTCTCTCGCCACCGCGTCTCGAACACTTTCTCCCTCTTCCACACCACCACCAGGTGGGGTCCAGTAACCTTTTGAATCAGCATAAACAATCACAAATTTATCTTTATAAAAACAATAAGCTCGACAGCCTTTTATTTTCTTGCCAACAAAATCCACCTCACTTTCTATATCACGATAAATTATCTCCTCAATTTCACCAAGTTTATTCGGAGCTTTTAGTTTAATTTGCATTTTACTTGCAGCCAAATTTTTATTCAAAAAGTTATTCTTAATACTAATAAATCTTGCCGACAATCTTTCGTAAGTAAGTCTATTCTAACACATTATTAAAGTATAACTAATTAATTTGAATAGACTATAATTTCTTAAAAATCATCCTTTCAATTATTCTTTCGCCAGTAAGTGGAGAATTCCAGGCATCGAACAATACATCTTCCTGTACATCAGATAGCACAATCTTACTATGATTATACATCGGCTCATTTATTGGAAATTTTTTAGTGTAATTTTCAGTTACATTAGCTAAGGTAATTAACCAATCCTTAGTCGAAATTCTATTTAGTTCAGAAATTATGAAATCAATATCTCTAATAAAATGAAGGGCGCTAATAGAAACTGAATAATCAAAAGATTTATCGGGAATCAGCCTAAGACAGTCCGACATATTTCCATAAATAGTTTTATAACCTTTTTCTTTTGCTTTCAAGATCATTTTTTCTGAAAAATCAATACCTGTATAATTAAAATTATCTCCAAGTGTAACCTTCAAATTTCCCGGCCCACAGCCAATATCAAGAATACTGCCAGAAGTAATATTATACTTATCGAAAATATACTTAACGTTATAGGCTAATTTTGAATTCGCTTCTGGAGAATTGATCAATTCTTCATATTCACCAGCGACACTATCATATAATTCATCAACTCTCATAAAATTAATTCAAAATCAAGACCCCGGTTTTCACCTTCGGTAATTTCTCCTCAATTTTTGGAAAAATTTTACCAGCCTTAATATCCTCAATCAGTTCCAACACAGAATCTGTGACTGGGTAAATATAGAGACCAAAATGATTTCCTTCGTAATTTATACCAGAATATGCCAGACAAAATTCATCCAAAACATAATCGCACAGCCTTAAATACTCATCTTCATCAAATTTACGATCAGTTACAGAGGTCTTAACACAATTCAAAACACTTTCTCTAAACTCTTTATTATTCTTAAATTCTTTATAAATAGTGTGAGTAATGTGTGCCCAATGTGGGTCAGAATTTTGATAATCTTCCCACCGCACAATGTGTATCAATGACTGTTTTTCTTTTGATAATTGAGCAACAAGCTTTTCGAGTTCGATCTTAAGACCCTCGCCTTCCTTCAGCACGTGAACAGTACTAGCTTTTTCTGTTTTACTATTGTTTCGGACAAAAAAATTGGTATCCTGAATTCTATCCACCACAACAAACAAGACTTTATCTTTTGTGTTTGCTAAAGCCCAATCAAGATAATCGGAGATATTTTTCTTCAAAACCCCCTTCTCAGAAAAGAATTTATTACCTAGACAAATTGGAATAAAAATATTTCTTTTTCGAAAATCAATCTCGTCTTTATTTATATTGAAATACTGTTTAATTTGCATTTGATTAATACAAAATATACACCCAAGGCCATAAAAAGTCTATTTTCTCAACTTCTTGATGTTTTCTTACAACCAAAGAAATTTATAAAAAGTGGACGATCAAAGCTCGGCTCAATAAAGCCAAATTCTTCTTCTTTAGTAATTTCTAGACCGTGTTTAGTGAGATGGGATTTAATCTCTTCTATCGTGTGTTTATAAAAAACATTTCGAGACATTGGATTTACCGGCACGTTGACTCCGCCATCGATCTTTTTATCATCCTCAATCGCATCGAAATACCACGTTCTCCAAATATCCAGAGAATTTGGATTCGCTGTGCTAATTAAAAAATTACCACCCGCCTTTAAAACGCGAGCTAATTCTTGTGAAGCAAGGTCAAGATCCTCTAGATGAAACCAGACATTAACCGAAAGAGCGGTGTCAGCTGATTCGTCTTGGATTGGTAATTGATAGGCGTTGCCAACAAGAAATTCTCGGTCCTTTCTTGAATAAAGTTCCTTGGCTCTCTCGACTAAAACACTCGAGGGCTCAATGCCAATATATTTACCATCTGGCGCTTGAACATAGTCAGCACAGACACCCTGTCCACTACCAATATCAACAATAATTTTTGGTTTAATTAAGTCGGACCAGGCCTTTAGTTTCGGATAAGTTTCCCTCTCGCGAATTCTACCTTTTTCATTCTCAACTGAATTAATCCACTGTTTTGCCACTGTCTCATCTTCAAATGGATTGTCTTCGAATTTCTTTGTCGTTTTTTGTTCTGCTTTTGGTTTCATAATTAATCAATTTATTAACTACTTTAATATTTTCTAAAGGATAAACATCCAACGCCACTTCTTCGTATGGATGAACAGACTTGATTGCTTTTACTACTTCGTCGAGTCTTTCCCGGTCACAGGTCACCTCAATCCTCTCTTCAACTACCTCCTCAGATTTACCGACCGAGCCAATATGTGGATTTGCTCCACTTTCTGGCTTAAAACGACCTATTCCTTTTACGGAGAATGAACAGAATGAATAGTTTCCAACTTTTCCACCGCCGGCCTTACCAATTGCTTCACGAACAATATCAGCGTGGGTCTCTGGAACAGTAACGACGAGTTTATATTTCATAATTTAATTATTTTATTCTCCAAACCACCCGATGTAAGAAGTAATTTCATTGTTTTCTAGTCTTTTAACGAAATAATCTGAAGTCCTTTATCATCGATATCTTTCTGTGACCAAAATCGAGTCAACTCATCTAATTTCCACTTGCCGACATAACCGACTTTCTTTTCTAGAGATCTACCAGTATAATCTTTTGTCTTTGGATCCCACTCCCTCAAAACAAAGACATCCCCTTCTTGTATATCAAAATCATTAATACGAAGTTCAAACGTCTTCCTATTTTCTAAAATCTGTTGAAAATATTCCGGCCAAACTTTTTTCTCTACTTTTTTCATCAGGGTTGAGGTTATTCTAGCACATCAAATTATCCAAAGATAACATCCAGTATTCCAACTTTATTTTCTAAATTTAATTTTATTGTAAGATCTGGGAATTTTTTACCCTCGATAATATCCATTTCGAGTTCATCCAACTTACCAAAACCAGGATAAGGTACAACAGTATATATCGTTTCCTCTCCATTTTTTTGAACACCGTCACAGAAAAGTGGTAATTCTTGTAAAATATACAAGGCCAGAGATTCTTTATTATCTTTATTCACTTGTCGTCCTCTAGCAATGATGACTTCCTCAATGATTGACATAACTTCATTGTAAAATGTTCCTTTCAAGGAAAATTCCCGATAAAATATTTCTCTCTGTCGGATATGTTTCGGAGTACAAATATCATCATAGTTTGCCAAGACAACCCGGTCAGAATCTCGGCTTGGTAATTCACTCAAAATATCCTGTACCATCTTTTTATATACATCTTCCTGTTCAAAACCTTTTCTCAAGGCATCAGCGCGACTCATTCGTTCAAAATAACGATAGTTGGTAGCTTGCATCCGACCCGGTATCCAGACTAAGACTTTGTATTTGGTATTTTCAAGACAAAACAAAATCAAAGATTTTATGTTCTCTCGATTAAACATTTTATTAGAAACACTAACACCGATCCAAATATTATGCTTTTTATCTTTTACTTCAGACAGATCAACCCCCTTGTTCCCTCTGATGGTGACATCATTATTTGAGATGGACATAATATGTTTAGTTAAAAATCAAATCAATTAAACCTTCTCCACTTACCCCCTGACACAACTTCAATCTTACCATCCACAACCTTTACGGCAGTCTGATCATCAATAGCATATAAAGGGGTATCAATATCTTTAGCCACTTCATCGATTAATTCGGCCGCTCTCGGAAAGAAAGGTGAATTCATATGTGGGACAACAAGAAAATCAACAAAACCCAAACCTTCGTTTGTCGCATCTTCAGCGATCGGTTCCTCATATAATCGTTGCATTTCTTTCTCTCGAAGATTGGGAGACACCACCATACTCCCAGCACTGATACCCACATATACTCTAGATTTCAATAAATCTGGTAGAGCTTTAGCTAGTCCAGATTTCTTTATTTGTCCCATTAAATACGAAGTATTGCCCCCGCCAACCATGATCACGTCAGCATTTTCCAAACGAGGTTTCCATATATCTTTAGACACGGCCGCAATATCCATAATATCTACTTCTTTAAAACCAAGCTCTCGACACTTTGCTAAATCACTAATCAACCACCATTTGTCTCCGACTTCTACATTGGCCGCGGTTGGTATGAAGACAAGTTTGGCATCCTTAAAATCCTTACCAATCAAATCACGCAAGGTATCAATAATTATTTTATTTTCCAAACCACCTGATGTAAGAAGTAATTTCATTGTTTTCTAATCTTTTAACGAAATAATCTGAAGTCTGTAATTTTTGTGTAATCTATTTCCATATCTTATTCAAACCTAGGAATTTGAAAACTGGGTACGAGCCCACTAGCATCAAGATAATTAAGGTTATTACCTACTTTTTCAAGCTCAAGAATTGAACAATCTCCAATTTCTTTTAATTCTCCCCACTTTAAAATATCTCTCAAAAGTACTCTGAACAAACCTCCATGAGAAACAATAGCAATAGTTTTATAATTTGAATCTTCAATAATTTTTCTAGATACCGCCATGATTCTATTACTAAAATCTTCATAAGATTCAGCTCCTTCTATCGTGTTTAATCTATCCTTTAATAATTCAACCTCTCTTGGATACTTCTCTTTTGCTTCCTCTTTTTTCATACCCGTGAGTATGCCGTACTGATTTCTTTCTTTTAAATCATCTTCAGTAATCATTTGGCAATTGATTTTACTAGCGATTATTTCAGCAGTTTCTTGAGCACGAATCAACGGACTAGAAAATATTACTTCTATTCCCTTATTACTTAGTGTTTTTGCCGCTAGGCCTGACTGCTCTATACCTTTTGCTGAAAGATGGTCATTATAATTGCCACCATAACGATTTTCGATATCACCAGTTGTCTCTCCGTGTCTTATAATAAATATTTTCATGTTTTTATTATTAAAATAATATTACTATAATTCTAGCACATTTTCATACTAAAAATAATTCGGTTATTATTGAACCTGCACCATTATTTCGTTTCGATTCATCCAGGGCGGGGTCCAAGGAGGATTATAGCCCGCATATATTGGCGTACCAATTATCGTAATATTGTCTCGGGCTAGATCAGCAAATAATTGCTTTTGCATTTTTTCAAAACGACTATCGGTTCGATACCAAGAAAACCTTAGAGCCGCCATTTTTTGTTCCGGCACCTCCGCCAATTTTATTCTGGGATCATTTGGCGTCGGCAGTGTTTCAAGAGTGTATCTGCTGGGCATCACAAAAGAGACGATCTGCGAATCGCCCGTCGCGCTGGCTGTCACCGGCACAGTCATTGCGATCTTTTCTGACGCTTCTTGTACGACAACGGGCGCAGTCATAGCAATGCTTTCCTTTTTGACATTCCCGCCAAATATATAGCCGGCAATAATCGTAAAACCATTATTAAAAGCGTCGCCATTTACGCTTGTACCTTCGACAATAGTTTGAGCGACAATATGAGCCGAGTAATTCCTGATCTCATATCCATCAGCTTTTTTCAGGACTGAATATTTTGCTTGTTCAGCGCTGGAAGTAAAATATCCGACAATAGACCAAATGATTAGAAGGCCGACGATTATAGAAAGAATGATTAGATTAATTTTCATGATGTGATAACTATAGCACAAATCTGGGTTCGCACTATATGGAAATCAATCCACTCAAGCTGACTTTATGAATTCCGAAACATTGATAAATTCAACCTCATCTCGCGTAGCTTTCAAATCTTTAAAGGTAAATTCTTGTGTTTCTTGATCAAAAGCAACGCAACAATCTTTTATGACCTTAACAGCTAATCCTCGATCATAAGCATCGTG